>Ga0302280_1000117_pt1 | contig 69439 bp, 40 predicted proteins | sample III_Fen_E1_1_FD_198771 | JGI IMG/M metagenome (GOLD analysis project Ga0302280, IMG submission 198771) | Peat permafrost microbial communities from Stordalen Mire near Abisko, Sweden - III_Fen_E1_1 | ecosystem: Environmental > Terrestrial > Soil > Wetlands > Permafrost | place: Sweden: Abisko... | reverse complement strand
TAGTTATGAAACCAAAGAGAAGAATTATGTTATTTCTGTGGACACTCTTGGGAAAGATATTGAAATAAGCGAGGAAATTCTGAATTATATTGAACACAAAATAGATTACTTTAAATAAAAATGGTAGCATAAGGAGTATAAAATGCTTCTGGAAGATATTTTACAGTATTTGGAGGAGGAACATACTCTTTAAAGCTTGGAAATTTATTTCAAAGATCAGGAACGTAACATTGTGAGCTCATATTAAGGTCAAATCAAGGAACAGTTTGTCAACAGGGAAAAATAAGCCTAATTCGAACTCACTGTTCTGAAATGCTCTAAGCTATTAAAAATATTGCAATAGCCAACTTATACTAACTGCTTAAATGTATATTTGCACTACAATCTTCCGAAATATAAATAAATAATTCAAATTGTCCTAATGATATTAAATCACCAGAAATAATAAATTAATTTGCCCAAAACAAACTCGCTCAACCATCGAGTGTGGATTAGAAAAGATAATATCGAGTAAATGCTAGGGGATCTGTAAAGATATTAGTTAAGAAGGGATAGTTCATAAGCTGTTAGTAGCGAGTACAAGATTAACAAGTTACTATAAAGATGTATTTAAATTTATATTCAGTGGAAAAAATTGATGGAGAAGCAGTTGCAAAATATAATGGTTGGCTCTATGCTCTTCTGACTATTGCTAAACAACTTTGTTGGGCTCGCATTCAGTGTCGAGATGCTAAAATATAAATATATGAGGCTAAAATTAAGGCTAAAAACTAGAGATAGGCTGACATTGAAAAATATTTGTTAGAGCTTTAAAAGAATTTTGAAGCAGCAAAGGCTTAATTGACTGAAGAAACTCTACCTAACTTTAGCGAATAATAATGGCGTAAAAACTATGCAAATGAAAATGTAAAACCTGAGGCCCTGCTTGTTGATGAACTCAAGCAATTCCATGACATTTAATGATTTCCACAATGATCACATATAAAGTTATAAAACATCACCATCTATCTTTCAGATACCTTCCACTGAATTCTTTTACCAAAATAATTGTTTTCCATACTACTATCCATATCCTACAGTGATTGAATTTTCATCATCTATTTATTCTTTAAATTATGGAGCTTTATAGCCTGAATTGCGAGGTTGAAGATACGTCTGGAAAAGAATCATAATATCAAGAATCATTTATGGAAGAGATGCGTTCGGAAAGTACATTTTTTTGGTTGCATAAATTACTCCACCGAATAAAAGGATAAATATAAAGAGGAAAAGTTTCCAAGAAATACCTGATTATTATTAATTTCCATTTTAATTCTTTATTGATGATTTATCTGTATTTTTGTTTGAGTTACTCTTTGAAGACCATTTTGATTTTTTTGGCTGGGATTTTTCTTTTGGTTTTTAGGAAGATTACTATTAATTGCTTGATTTGTCTTCTTTTTAGTCATTTACATTATTATTGGATGTCTATTCATCGGTCTATTTTGTTGTTAAATCTTATTTTTTGTCTTTGGAATTTAGTTTAGTGCTAGCTGCACTCCCTTTTATCGCTAATTTTGATTAAGTTTCTTTGCTTAAAGCATTTGTTGTTTAAGATGTGGCTTTGGTCGAAACAGCATTCGCCCCGATCTGGTCATTATCTAAAGGTACCAATGATGATTAATCATTTTTTCCATTCTTATCGTCAGTCGATCCTTCTTTTTGATTATCTACACCTTTTTTACCGACTATTGCTGTTGTAGCAGGTGAAGTATTTACATTGGTAAGCTTGGGACTTGGAGGATTATTGTCGGTCAATGCATTTTTAGGTGTTAATGTAATGGAGAAGACCGTGCTGCTGAGCAAGAGAAAAATGTAGATTTGATATTTATTTATCATTGTAAATTTATATAAAGCAAATTATCAGAAAATAATTTATAAAACTCAAAGAATGAAATAAATTAGTTTACGATTGAAAATATTAAAAAAATATCATTGATTTATAATTGTCCTTTCCTTATAAATAAAGTACGCATTGGTAATTATAAAGTTAATATTTAAATTTTAATGGAGGTCAAGGAAGAAGGTGCAGAATCCAAAGTAAAATAGTAAAATTAAGAAGAGGAACTCATTACTGATTATTCACAAATGTTTAAAAGGACTGGACCCATTAGAAGACCCTCCAAGTTGTCTTCAAAACAAATTGAACCAACTCCACATTGGTTGCTTGAAATTCCATCAAAACTTGAGATAACCAAGGAAGATCTTTCCTAAAGGAAATATTTTGACCAGCGTAGATGGAAATCTATGGTTCAATGTGTACATTAGAAGGATAGAATAGTGGCTACAGTATTGTCAGCTTGGAATTATCTTTATAGCAAAAAAGGAGTGGGTAGTTTATAAGCTTTAACGATGAAAGATGGTATTTCTATCTTTGAAGCAAAAAGCATTAAATATTAAGCATGCAATGAGTATTAAAGAACTGAAATTCTTATGAATTGTTTCAAAACACTTAGTTCTGAATTTAAAGTTTAAAATAATGGGACAGTTATTATAAAACCTGCATAGCCATTTAAAATTTAGAAATCAGAGTCGGAATATCTAAGCAATTTTTTGCCGGGACTCAAAAAAGATAATACTTACTATATTCTGATAACTTATAACAATATTCTTTGCTCAGTAGGATTTGAAAAAACGCCCTTAATCCCTATTGAGGCCTTTAAAAAATTATCAGATATTAAGGAGGAAAATCTTGAGTTATGGATTATGAACTGCTCAACTCAAAGATTGGATCCTTCATTCGTTATAAAAAGATGGAGAGATATTAAGAAAAACCTCGAAACAGTTTGGCCAAACTATACCGATCTATAATAAACCAAAAAAGGAGTCATGCGCCGTTTAGAAGCAACAGAGTCTAATTAGACAGAAAATAGAGGAAGTTCGCATTGCATTATCGAATTTACAAGACTGTGATTATGATAAATCAAAATTAGATAATAATTTTATTAATGAATACATCGAATCTCATTGACTTAATTGCTCAGAACAAGTAAGCTCTCATTAATTCAGAAAATATTAAACTCATCGCCGCAATATATAATCAATAATGTCCAAGCAATCGCACTCTTTAAGTTTTCGAAAGAACGATGCACTGTCCAATTATCACTCCAATCGAGACAGGGCATATCGATTTAGCCATAAGAGTATCAATTTGTTGATTTAGTGAAACAGGAAGCAGTTTAAAAATAGAACGACATTATCTTAAAGAAAATAATTGATGTCAACAGAAGATCACAACAATCACTGCAGCAGACCAATGATTTTTAGAGGAAAATATCACATAATAACCTTTCTAATTTGAGAAAAAAATTAATCCAAACGAACGAAGAAAATCAAAAACTTGCAAATAAATTGGTGTCAACCACTTCAAAATTAAGCCAAAATTTATTGACCGAAGATTATCATCGTTATGCCCAAATTAAGTAGAGATTGAAAAAATACACTTTAGATGAATAGACAGGAATGGTGGTTCCTAAAAAAATTAAATCCTTAGTAAGTATGACTAAGTTGGATCCTATAAACACTCATGATATCCAGACCTCACGAATGGAGGAAAGTGCGAAATATTGATAATATGCATATTTTATATTGAGAAAATGAATGCGATCATAATATAGTAGTTAAATGATTGATCAGTAGATGTTGCACGAGCAGCACCCTTCTTTCTTATGACTAAAAAACTAATAGTCGTTTTGGACGGAAAAGAAATCTGATTCAGAATTATCTATATTAATTCTCATTTGGAACTATTCATTCGTGGTTTGAGGAGGCCAAAAAGTAGTCAAATTTGGTAATTTACCTCCGTATCTGTTCTATAATTCATATTAATCGATGTATTTTAATACTTCCTTCTCTTCTCCTTTGGGAATAAAGATAATTTTACGCTTCTGATGTTCTGGCAAAAACATACTCACAAATCTCCAAAAATTACCAATCCCTGTTGAATTGTATATCAACGTCCTTTCCGAGTTACCACAGTAGTAAATACCCATTTTCTGGAGAGCATCATAAAGGTATCCATAAGGGATATCGCCAAGCGAGATATCATTGAAATCCATAATAACTGTGTATTTTTCAGCGTGATAGGGTACCATCTTAAATCCCATCACCACCAAGAATAAGTAGTAGACAATGTTTAAATTTTGCTCAATGGAAAGAGTGAGATCTATTTTGTCAATTCTCATTATTATAATTGGTTGCATCCGCCGATCATGACCATAACAATAAACTGATCCTTTTTATAATTAGCAAATTGTATCCTCATTAAACTTGGTTATGGCTTCATTTTTATGAAACTCAATGACTTGCTAAATGCGGTCAACTGTCTTTTCAATGTTCCACTTACTGCTATATACATGCTTCAGAATAAGCTCATCCCCCAGCCTAATTTATTAAAGTCATTACTGTTCATTGATGCCTTTTTACTTGAGAATTTGTCGAACCTATTCAATAGCCTGCAGTTCTTGACAATCATAATTGACCTTATAGTATATCTTTCTTCTTTTTTCTTGGCCACCAATGCTAACAAAGTATTCCTCTTCTTCATAGCTTAAAGCTTACCTGGAATGGTGATTTCAAAGACTTGTGGATGCGGCCTTAAATGCTAAAAGGAGTATCTCGCTAAAACTTTATTAAGATTGAACTTCTAAGCCTCGCTGAGCATAAATCAATATTGAGATATAAATTTTATTGTGAATCAGGCAGTCTTCCATTTCTCATACTCTATTGATTTGTTACGAGCAAGGCGATACAAGTCCATCTCAAATTTAGTGTAGTTGAATGTTATGGGATCTGCTTTGTTTTATTCGAAAATGCTACTTGCGCGGCTTATTATCAGTTTACCGCGCTATTAAAGAAACTATGCAATTTTGCTTGCTTAAAATTTGGTGGGTTCCTCGTCCGTTATCTTCTTTATTGCGTCGTATATCTAATAGAAGAAAGGCATTTCATTTTTGATGCGAACCTGCTCGACAGTGCTGCGGTGACTGCTTCGAAAGGAGTTAATACGATCTAGAGATTTCACGTTGAAGTCTTGTGGAATCGTCACTTTAACGACGTCTGATGATTTTTCTGTATAGCCACACATTTACATCCTAGGATTAAGTAATCGTGAAGATTGTTGACCAACCATATAGGGGTAGTGAGCACCTGTCCAGCAGGAATCATTCCCTCTTTAGTAGCATCAAGAAAATCGAGTCCAACCGAATCATACTGCATGTAAAACTCTACTTTCTCTTCTTCTGCCAAAAATTGGTTGATGTCCCAATAGCTCATGTTATTTATATAATTTTATAGTTCACATGTATAAAAAAATGTTCATTTGTCCCTTCGATGAAGCTCATGTAATTGAAGAGACCAAAATAAATAAACATATTCTGAAATGCAAATCACCTAATAGGGAGAATTTTGAGCAGTGTCCCTTTAATCAAATGCATTGGATTTTATACAAGAGTATGTAGGATCACAAACAAAGTAAATATTTCTTCATAAAGAATGTCCTGATCGCCAAAACATGAAGCTGTGTACATCTATATTGGAGGACGGAACAGCTCAGAAAAAGAAAAATGGAAAACCTGTCCAGGACTCATTTGTGAGTGAAATTAAACCACGCGGCAATGACTCCTTCGACGAGGAAATTTAAAATATCAGACTAGATTTCGAAATTGATAAGCCCACAAAGACAGAAAACAAAAAGAATATCCTTAAAAAGAATAAAATATTCTAAAGAGAAATGGAAGAGCTCAATAAGTCAAAATAATGGAAATAACCAGATTTCACCTAATGGTATGATCAACAATACAGCCAGGATTGCAAAATTAAAGCCGTGAGAAGACCACCAAATCAAAACCGTTATTTCGATGATGAATAGTTTTGAAATTTCCCTTAAATATTTTTTCGGAATCAGTATTAATTTTCAGATTCTGCAATGAATGAAAAGAAAGCAGGTTGTTTGAATATAAATCAAAGCAAAGTATATAATTATAAGAATCTGAAATGAAATCATTTCCAGTCATTTCAAATATAAATGTCAATGAATTGAATAATAAAGATAGCAAACATATTTATCATCCTTTTATGAAATAATTAAATAATTTATTTTTTCATAAAAATATGAATCCAATCATTCTGTTAATTGAGGTGATAGCATCATTGGTTTATTAATTTTATAAATAACTAAACTCAGTATAATTTCCAAGTTTGAATTCAAATATTTTAGAATGATTAAATAACTTCTTGAAGTTATTTGTTAATATTGTTAAATAAGATTGATAATTGTGTATCAAGATCAAAGGTTCTCAAAATTTAAAGGGCACATCTGTTTGCAACTGATTATTGAACGTTTTATGCCTCTAATGATGTAAACTGTCATCGTCTTTCTTAGCTTATTTCAAGCACTCCGCATATGTTTTGCCGAAAATATTATTAGCCAATACTCTCTTACCAAAGCCAGTATATCCTGGAAGTGGATTACCAAGTTAAACGTACTCTTTGCCTTCCTTTTCCACTACTTTTTTATCAACCCATTTATTATCTTTATATTCCATTGTTTTTTGAAAGTTCTACGATTTTGTGAGTGTAAATTGATCAACTTCTTTACCGGGATTCTAAATCAAAGGCTAAATATTCGAGGAGATACCTATTTCACTATGATCTGCTTATTAGGAACACCTACAATCTCAGCTGCTGTTCTTTGTAGTTGTTGAGATGGAGCGATATGGTTCGTATTGTGAGAAGATACATATTTAGTTTTAGAATCATAATCCTGCCCTTTGACATAGTTCGAGTTGCTTACATTAAGAGTAGTCTTTCCAAATGTATTTCCATATAAATTTTCAGGTTTTATGGAAGGAACATATCCTGCATATCCAGGGATTTGAGATGTTCCCTCGGCCTTTTCAATAGGTTGAAACTCATCATAAACTTTTTTGGGAATGTGACTGAATTATCTAATTGTTACCCAGTATAGCCAGGGACGATATAAGTCAGTCTTTGTCCTTCGAACATTTTTATTTCTCAAGTAAGTTACAATAAAAATATGTTTCTATTGATAAGTTTTTTATTGGATAAATTTCAAATAATCAACAGTGAATATGAGAAAAATTATCGTTATATTAAAAAAGTTTGATAAAATTAAAATGGTTGATAAAATGTAATGCAAATTTGCTGATGGAGATCTTATTTGACACAGTTCAGTAGACAAATAAACTACATACTTATTATGGAGCTGAAATTTTGTTATAAATTTCAAAAATAATCTCTAGTTAGATGCAATGGCTGACTTTTATCATTTAAAATTTATAATAATGTGTAAACTATAAAAATATCATATTGAAATTTAATTTATCAAGCGAACTCTCAAAATTGGAATTGTTAATTCTTTTTTGTCTTCATTCAATTCATCAATGAGGGTTGTACAAAGTGATTATTTTAATTTTAATTTAATTTTCATCTAATTTATCGGTTTTACTATTGCCGATTTTTAGCTTTATATTTTTTTGCTTCTCATTGATTTTTATGAAAACTGACGATATTTTGTTTGAAAAATTTCTGATTATTTTTAATTTTAATTTGCAAAAGTTTAAGTATGATGCTTTTTCTTAGTTGCCAATATTGATTTTTGTTAAACTGCCTTGACAGCATTTAAATCATGAGCGCCATATTAATCACATTTTAGAGCCTCATTTTTTAAAAAACAAACTTTTTTCTTTGAATTGGTCAGATTCTATTCAACTTTTACTCTGTTTTTCTCCTTTGAAAACTAGCCATTGAGCTATTTTTATGTAATTGTGCCAACCTCATACCTAAAGAGGATGCTTAGAGTCGTCTCCTTTTTATGCGGAAATACATTGAACAGAATATCCTTAATATCCTTGTATAAATAGTTAGTCACAGCAGTTTTTCCGCCTGAATGCATCAAAACAAATTAACTTAGATCAATGACTCTATCTTAGTAAAAAACGTAGGATCTTTTCCGTTATTGCCCATATATTACCCATTATGATTTGCTTTGCCTCATTTTAAAAAATAGAAGAATATGTATTATTAAATTAATTTGCTAAAAGAATCATCAGTATAAACAGCATATATATTTCCGTCAGTTTAGAGAAAATAAATTCATTCAAATCTTCTTTATTCTTCAATAATTCGTCAAGATGAAACTTTACTTGTATTTTAATTTTAAAAAAATCTTACTGATTTTAATAGCATAGAATTTGTATAAAATTAACAAAAAAAGTGTTGAACAGAATATACATAAGAATCAAATTCTGCAAACATAAGAGCTGCTTTTAGTGATATAGCGAACCCATTTGCTTGGCGTCTCCCCTCCTTGCAAATTTTTTAGAGATTTTATTTGTAGGCCTGAAACGCAGAGGCTGGGAATTTCAAAATTAAGGTTAATAGGTCCAGTTTCCTTCATAGCTTGATTTGAAGTTCCTTGCGGTAGAGTTATTTTAGTCATTATAGAATATTATTGATCTCCTGGCATTTTTCTGATATTCCACTCCACAGAATTAGAGGATTAGTTATAATCTACTTTTTGATTTCCCTGATTTTTAACAACCTATGAGTTAATGCCTGAAACCTTTTTAGGAACATTAAATTTAACAATCACAAAAGAGGCTATGGTATCTTTTGGGTACGTAGATTTTAGCTGTATTACTTATTAATTACTTTTACTGTCAAGACTAATTTATAAGGAGATTCAGTTTAGAAGAATGCGAATACTTTGAAGGGAGCATTGAAATCAGTTGTAATTCTGTAATTCATGACGATAAATTCTCCTTACGGAGGATTAATCTTGAGAGCCTTATTTGTTAAGAACTAGTTGTGTTGAACTGATTCATGGAAATTGCAGTCATCAAGAATGATCGAGCCTTGAGTATTTGTCTCTGCCAAAGTGAGGTCATCATTTAGAATTAGTTTTAGAGCTGGATTACCAACAAGGTAGCTTTTCATTTGAATGCATCCATCTATGGAGGAATTTATGATATACCCAGAAGAATTGAAGAGGATATTTATTTTTTCGTAAATATCAATAAAAATATCGTTATGAGTGGTCTTGCTATTGACAGAAACACTTGAAGCCGAAGAGTTAATTGTGTTAGGATTAAAAATTGAAAAATTACTAAATTTTTTCAGATCCAAAAGTCCACTTTGCTTGGCTTCAACCACTTCACTTGCTATTAAGGGTTTTATATGAGAGGTGTTTGTGAGCTGAGGATGTCCAAAATCAATGATCTCATCCAAAATTTCATAGATAAGAACAAAATTTTTGCGAATTGTTTATTCGTTGATGACTCCACAGAAATCTTTGATGATGACAACAATTCTGTTGAGAAGCTACAGAATGTAAGAGGGTGATACGTTGAATCTGGTCGTGGCTACGACATAAATAGACGATTTTTTTAGATAGGCAAAATTGATGCCTTCAATATTAAAGATTGGCTCAATATCTCCCTTGGAAAGCTTTACTTTGCGGTAAAACAGCTACGGAGTGTTCTTGATAAGATCCGAACGAAAATCACGATTGATAATCGAATCTCCACGAGCCGAGAGGAAAAATATCTGCGATATCATATTAATTTGAAGCTATTAATTAAACAACAATAGTTTAAAAATAAAACAGTTCTTAATCATTGACTAAATTGTCTATTCATCAATTAAATATAATTTTTAAAAAGGAAAATATTGATACTTTGTCAACGAATACATGAACTTAAATAAAAAGTATTAAATATCATGAATTCACCCCATTATGAGGTCAGTTATTGATTTTATCATTTATCTATGCAAAATACCTTGCAATAAATGCATTCTTATCTCTTAGAATCTTGTCTAAATTAAATTGGCTTGTATTACTTCTACTTTTCCTAAATATCGATAATTCTTTAGAAACTCTGCTGTAATTTGGATTTATATTCCTCTGTATTTCTGTTTAAACTATTCTTGGACACCCCTTCTTTCCATACGTTGAGTGATTTCTCAATTTTATTTTAGTCTTCTCCTTTTATTAATATCGATTAGCATACTCTTTTTACAGAATGTAACGTATTTGACTTTAAGTACGATCTTCTTCTGGGCACAGTATAGTTTCAGAAACATATTTAATCGTTGTATATTTGGTTTTGCCAAATTTTGATGATGTCGAAGGAATATTCGATGTTGTTTTTTCTTAAATTTTAGGAAGAAATTATTATTGTTGCATGAGCTTTAGATTTCTACGTTTTAAATGAGCAGCAAGAGCCTACATCTTAATAACTAAGACAATATAATCAATAAAATGATTATTAAGTAGATCTTTGTTAAAATTTTTGATTTACGTATTTTAAATATTTATCATCTTTGGCTTCTTTTAATGTACAAATTTCTTCTCAACAACTTTCTTTTGCTCTTTGTTCTTGCTCAAAATAACATTTGTTGATAACTTTGCCCGTCTGCAATAAATAAATAAATCACAAACCAAATAAAATTTACTTCACTGTTCATTAAAACAATATTGCTGACTTAGGACTTAGATATATAAAATTACAACCTGAATTACCAGAGATCCGAGAGATTTTTCCATCCTATTGGTTTTGCTCTAACATGATCTTTATATGATAAGATGATCAAAACAAAATGATAGGCTTAGATATGATAATAAAATTTACCAGTTGAATTATTGTATTTATGAAAGATATTAAATTGATTTGATATTAAATTAAATGTCAGAAGAGGTAAAATAGGAGGCAAACGTAAAAGTATAGACTGAGGAGTGGGCTGCACAGCCCGAAGTCAAAGAGGAAAAGCAACCTGAAACAAAAAAAGAAGAGCCACTCAAAAAATATACAGGATATAGGCTGGAGGAAATTAAATAATTTACTATTAGTAAACGTCATACACAACGTTTTGCTCAAGCATTGGTCACTAGGGAAATAGTTTTCGCTCTTTTCGGAAGGCAAAGGTTTAGAAACATCATTCTTAATTCCTCTCTTAATTGTTTCTATTCTGCTCTATTGATTTCAAATACCTTATATACCCGAGTCCCTGGGCTTCACATGGTAATCACTCTGTAAAAGATAAGCTATGTTTAATTCTAAAGTGAAGAAGACCCCAAAGGAATTGAAAAAGATTATTCTATATTTAAAATTAAATTGACTAAATACCCTACTGAAGATGATAAACAAAACTCAGGATATCATGAAGCCAAAAAATTAGAAGATATTGCAAGCCCAATCACAAAGTAAATTTATATTGATTTAGACTAATTTAAAAAAATGTGAAAAGGGAGAGAGATTATAACACAAAGAAAAGAAGAAATAATTAGAAAAATGATCGCAAGAATAAGGATAAAGATATTAAAGATTCTAAGGAAGACAATTAAGAAAAGAAGAAAGATCGCAACAGCAATCAGGAGGAAAACAAACATGTAAAAGACAAGAAATAACCCAAATAAAAATCTAATCAGCCAAATGAAAAATAACATCCGCAAAAATAAAAACACTAAGAAAAGATCCAAGAAAAAGATTAAAATCGAAGACCAAAAAAGAGATAAAGACGATAGAGAGATGATGATGTGGAAAGGAATACAAGAAGATAGTATCGTCGTAGGGACGATCGTAAATAATAAAAAGAATAAAGGCGAAAGGATGATAAAAAAGAAAATGATCATTAAGAAGGAAAAAAACATCATTATTAATAAAAAAAAGATGAGCATAAGTATGATAAAAAAAATAATTATCCTGAAAGAAGAGATACTGAGGATAAATCCAGATAATATGACAGGAAAAGATAGGATAGAAGATAAGATCGAAGAGATGACAGAAGATAAGATCGAAGGGATGACAGAAGATAAGATAGAAGAGATGACAGAAGATAAGATCGAAGAGATGACAGAAGAGATGAAAGAAGAGTCGATCGAAGAGAAGACTGGAGAGATGACAGAGACAGGCGCAGCTACGGTCGAAAGGATAATAGCTACAGATAAAGAAGATAGAACGATCACAAAGACGAAAAGACCAACATTACCGATTACAAAAGAGGAGATCAACGCAGTAGAGGAGCACCTAGAGGAATGGCAAAGCATAATTATGAGTAAAGCCATATTAAAAACAGCGCCAGTGATTACAAAATCGCCAATGATAATAAAATAAGGGAGGATCGAGGAGACAGAAGGCCTAAGCGAAGTAACCGCTATTCAGAAGACGACGATTGATTATGAAAATAAAATATCCTTATAATTAGATTTTGGTCTATCTATAAAACGTAAGATATTTGAGATTGTTTATAATTATATCAATTTCATATAATGAAAAAGGTAGCATTTGTTCACCCTGATCTTGGAATTGGAGGAGCTTAGCAGTTAGTCGTTAATCTGTGTCTTGGGGCTCAAAAGCATGGATACTAGCCACATATCTACACACCTTATCATCACAAGTCTTTTCCCGAAACTCATGACGGCACCATAATTATTCATGAACATGGTTCATTTTTTTCTCTTCTTCCAGATACTATCTATGGTCGCTTTAAAGGACTCCTCGCTTATATTCGATCACTGATCTGTGTGATGTGGATGATAGTATACGAATCTAATGTTTATGATGTAGTGGTGGCCGATCAAGTTAGTGTTGTGGTTCCTTTATTAAGATTATTCGGTTTCAAAGTCATCTTTTACTGCCATTATCCAGACAAACTTTTGGCTGGAAAACGAGGATTTGCTAAAAAGATATACAGATTTTTCATTGATTTGGTAGAAGAGCTTTCTCTATTGTTTGCCAATAAGATTTATGTGAATAGCTTGTATACTCAATAGATATTTAATACTCATTTTCGAATTCTCAAAAAACTAAACATAAAAACCTAAATTTTGTACCCCTCAATTGATCTTTCAAAATTCGATGAGTAGTTAATTCCTGATGAGGAGACTGAAAAAGTAAAAAAGGAGGTGCAATCCAAATATTTCTTTTCCTTAAATAGATATGAGAGGAAGAAAAATATAAACCTCGCTCTTGAAGCATTTGCAGATCTAATCACTGCTCATCCAGAGCTAAAGGAGGGTAAAAATAAATTAAAACTGGTAATTGCTGGCGGATATGATCTAAAAGTTGCTGAAAACATCTAGCATTTATAATAACTGAAGTAATAGGCAAAAAAATTAAACATCTCTTAATATGTCCATTTTTATACTGCCATAAGCAACGAAACGAGAAAATATTTGCTGAGAAATGCTGAATGTGTTCTTTATACTCCTGAAAATTAACATTTTGGGATAGTTCCTTGCGAAGCTATGTATTCAGGGGTACCAATTATCGCTGATAATAGTGGAGGGCCTAGAGAATCAGTTGGAGAAGGATGTGGCTATCTTTGTAAAACAAAAGAATAATGGGCAACCAACATGTGGAAAGTTATATCAGGATAGAAGAGTAAATTAACGAAGGGTCGCTAGAGAGTTATTGATAAATTTTCATTTGAAAAATTTAGCGAGCAATTCGTATCGGGAATCAATGAAGTCACAAATAAAAGAAAAAGTCAATGATTATCTATCAATAGCCAGACCATTAAGTTATTTATAATTTATAATTATAATTATGTCATCAGATTCACTATCGGCCGATCTCAGCTTAGCTCACGATCCTTATGAACACTTTCTTCAGCAGGAACAATTCAAAAGCAACCTCGTTCCATTTGATAACTCATCGAAATTTGCAAAAAAATGGAATAAGTTTAAAGGTAAACTTAAAGATGCTCGGTCTAATATGATTCAGGGAGCTATCATGGGCTTCTTAGTTGGTGGACTTTTTGGATTTGCAATTGGATGCTATTCTGCACTTCAAACAAGGAGGTTTTTGGCAATACCACTATCAACTTTAGTAAGTGGTTGCTCATTTGGATTTATCCTGGGTTGTGGCTCAATGATCAGATCCGCTGAAGTCTATGGACCATAACAATTGCAACAAATGGGAGAATTTCAGTTAGGCGAAAATTAGTGGATCAACGCTTATCAATTCAATAATAGATTGGCCATATGATCTCAATACCATTGACTTATATAACAAATTATCATTTTCAAAGAGGATGAATTATCTTGACTTTTTGGAGTTTAATAGGTCAATGGGAAATCCTGAACTCTTTTCGAAAATGATAATAAAATTATTATTTAGTTTGTGAAACTAATTATGCTGTACCCTCCCAAGAAACGAGCTTACTCTCCCTAGACCAAAAAGACAAAAGATCTTTCCAATTTGATGAACATCAACAGTAAATTCACAGGCAGTGGCGGAAGTAACTTTCATTCGATTTAGATTCCTCATCTCTTGCTCCAAAGAAAACTTTGTCTGTCCCCAAGCCTTCAGTCTCTGGAATATTCAAACCTGATAAGTATTCTAATTTTCAATATAGAAATCTTGGAGAAGCAACTCTCTTCAGGAAATATTATGATCGAGGAGATCTACCAGTAGCGGTGAGTTTCCATAGAGCCCTTCGTCAAGTATATAATTATCAATGCAGTTAACCTGGAAAATGGAACCTTAACATCTTGATTATCATTTGCATCTGCCCATTTTCTTTTAGGGCCTAAGATAGACTGAAGATCCCTATAAATTTTTAGCCAATCAAGGAGCGGACTAACTTATATAAAAATGCCCAAATAAACTGCTTCCAGTTCTTCCACAGCTCATCATTCCAATTAAAAGTAATGTTTATTCCATTTAGAAGCGCTTTCTACAAAGGATCATGATACCATGTGTGTTACTCTTAAAAAAATTCAAAAATTAGTCTTGGCTGGGGAGATGATAGGTGAGGCTCTCGTACCATACTATCGGCAAATTTTACCAGTGTTCAATATGTTTAAAGGGAAAAGACGTAATTATGATTTAATGAAGTGAATTTAGGAGATAAAATCGATTACGGGCAACGTAAAAATGAAAATTTATCGGATTTAATTCAATAAACTCTTTAAATTCTGGAAAAGCATGGTGGATAGGACGCTTATATCAACATCAAATACATGATTCCCACTTATGAGAGCTGTATGTTTTGATTAGTCATACATATTCTCCTAATCGATCCAACAAATATCAAAAATTATGAATTGCTTTTTCCTGCATTATTTTATAATTGTGGCTTCCTCTTTCTCTTTATTTTTCATTTCCTTATTTACTCATTTCTCTCACAAATAAATCGAATTATTATCTTAATACTTTCATTGTTTTTTGAGTCTATTCTCTTACTTTTTCAGTATTTTAGAGTTGATTTTGAAGGATCTTTTTTAATTTTTTGTTCTCCTCCTTGACTTCCTTGTACTTCATCGCTTTTTTAATTAATGAATCTATATTTGTCGATTGCACTAACGTTTACTTATAACTCCAATCATAATTTTTAAGACAATTTTGAAGGATCTCTATTTGCTATTGCTGATGCTAATACTATTCTAAAATGCTAGTTAATTCAGAATATCCCAAGGCTAAATAATAATAACACTACTTATATCATACATTTCCACTGCAAGCTTATCATTACTAATATAATGTACTTGATATTGCTCGGATGATAAGTTGAGTATTTTTGATAGTTCAGATTACTATGATGACTGTATTGATTACTAAATTTTGATTATCGTAGGTGAGTAATGGAATGAGTATATATACTTCCTTCATAGAAGCAAACTGAAATATTTAAATATTGTATTAAACAAGAACCAAATTAATTTTTCCAATCAGATAATTAAAATTGTCTGGAATTGAATTAATACTTACGAAATTTTGGTTTATTTAGCTAATTTGATGATACTATATTTTCCTTCAAAAATTCAATAATGATTGGAATAAATCATATTTAATTTCACTAACTTAAACTTTTCTATTAGTAACAAAATCTTTGTGCAGGTTTAATGGCTAAAACGTAAATTAGCTTATATAAGTATATAACTAGAATTTCCGATCAGTGATATATAATCAAAGGTTATTGCTATAAAAAAGAATATGAGCATACATCTGACAAGAAAGAAACCAGAAAGTTAAAGTAATAAATTATCTTGTAATCCTTCGATGTGCCAAAATATTTGTAGTAGGGCTAAGAAATATGGAAAAACCATCTCTAAAAAAGAAAAGTCTAAAAAGATGTCAAATGAATGGAGTATGCACTAGAATAACGTTTATGCTAGACTAATTCTTCAAAGTATGATGCATAATATTGAACTTGGATTTATTTTTATATAAGCTTTAATGAATAAGATTACTCGCACTCCCCAATAAATTTATGCTCATCATAGGAAAATGCTTTCGTAGCATAGAACCAATCAACAAATCATTATTCATATCCTCGGATCGAAGTTTCAAAAAATCAATATTCGAGCAATGGGACGTTAAACGGTAAAAAATATGTAATATGAAAATAAAAGTAATTCAGATAAATCTTTTAATTAAACCGAAATAAACTATCTTGAGAAGTTAATGCTTTCTGACTCATCTCCTTTAGAATATGAAAACGATGAAGATATAATCTCTACAAAGATCTGCGATCTTTACGACTCTTAATATTGGAAATAATAATCCATCACTTGGACTTCCTTTGAAAATTCATCCTCTTCAGAAGAAAATATTTCAATTGAATTAGAAGGAGAAGATAATATGTTTTTCTAAAGCTAATCTTCTGTATGATCTATATACACTAGTAACGTCTTCCTACAATACTTTAATCTTAAGAATTATTAAATTGAATAGACTACTTCTCTAATGATATCTTTTCACCGATATCTATCTATTCTAAAGGAAAATACATCCAGTTCCTTTTTTATTTTTGTATTTATAATTTTTGTATTTTACTTAAAAAATTGCTGAAGATGGTCAACTTTAAACTCATTTATTTATTCTGTTTTTTATGATAAAATATTCTCTCAATTGGATTCTTTTTGATTTGATCTTTTTATCATAATTTTCAGTAAGTATAGTATTTAAGGAGCTTAATATCACAATAAAATTAAGTCATGAAATAAGGAAAAATAGCAATCATTAATTTCAAGCAACCATCATGTTGCCATGATTGCTGAGTATTTCCTCACTATTTTCATTGTCTTTGAAACTGATAAAAGAGCTGTTTCTGATTGGTGCCGTTATTTTATCTGTTGTATCTCGGTAGTCCACCAATGCCGTCCAAAAATCAAAATTGCTTTTTCCACTAGAACATTCCATTCTGCATTATAAAATGACTACATTCTTCCCAAAAAGAAAGACAATCCCTCACGATGTCCGAGAGACTCAGATGTCGATTTTGAAATTACCGTCATCTATTCTGGTTAGTCGTGGAAGTCACCACTTGGATGACAAAACTCCTTTTCCTTGATATTCTACACTTATTTGCCCTTTAGAAAGAATTTTTGGGCGTGCGAACGAATTTGAGAGCCATTTCTAGTGGTCACCAATTGTTCAATTTTCTTCCAATTTTTACCATAGATTCGTAGTCCTGAATTATAACGAGAGGTACCTTCCAGAAACTTGAGGTGTTCTTCTTTGGTCCAGCGTCCGTTGGTCTTAAAAGCAGTATTTGAGAAATCCTACATTTTTTGAATCTTTGTAGAAGGTTACCAATTTATTATATTTAACAACTTCCTAATTCAAGTCATATACTATACTCTTACCATTAATTTAAAAACTTCTTAATTTTTTGGCAGTTTGAATTTTAGATGAGTTCCCACTGTGCCTTCAAATATATCTACTGATCATTAAAAATAATACCGAATTTATAGGGATCGAGCAATTTATTTTTAATTTGTTTGCATGATTGTTGAAATCAAATATCATTAGTTAAAATAATAAGATTTGCATTTAGCAAAAATAAATAATTGTTTCCAAAATTTATATATTAATACTCTTTTGAAGTAGATATCATTCATCATTTTATCTTATCTTTATGTTTTTTATTTACAAACATAAACTCTTTCATCTTTCATTTTTTTATGTTCTAAATATATTATAGCCGAAGTTTATGGCATATCTTTTGATCCTACTGCAACTATACTCTTTGACTTTAAAAAATAATTGAAATATTTTATCAGACGAGGCTAAAACCTACTAATTCTCTTTATTGAACAGAAAACGCATATGAGAATATATATTACAAATAATTATTGCTTTACTTATTAATGAGTTCTAATATATCTTAAAAATTAATGATATGATGATGCTGAACACATTTATGATTTGTTGTATATAATACTTAGCATGGATATTAAAACCTATAACAAAGCCTTGAGCTAACTTTGCCAAAAAGCATTTAACTTTGCCTTTATAAACTCAGTAGAACCAGCAGACGAGGAACTTCTGTATTGCTATGACACGGACACTGTCAAATATAAAATATGTGCTAAAAAAGATAAGCTTGCTCTTTATTTCTTCTTTATTGACCTTTAAAATGTATGGGCCTACATTGAGGCTTATTTCAGACTGACATACTACCAAAGTAAAATTTCATTTACATTTAGATTTCGGTTTAAAGATCGTAAAAGTGAATGGATAATCTGCACTGGAGATCACTCTCGATTCTCAAGGATTCACAATTCTTAATCAAGGCTTCAAACAAAAAGAAGCTACTGGTATTGTAACAGACAAAAGAAAATTTGATCCTCTCATTGAAGCCCTTAGTAAAAAACTTGCTTCGATTAAAAGACATTTCCTCGCATCACCTTTCGAAATGATGCTGGAAATTATTCGGGCAAATGCTGCGGACAAAGGAAATAGAGGTATTTCTAATTTCAGTTTTTATTTGAAAGCCGATAAGAAGGAAAAAATATGGATAGCCCTAGAAAGTACAAAGATATTTATAGAGAAACTCAGTTTACTGTATACTTTGGACTAACTTTCGAGGATCGTTTCGAACAACAACTCGGAAAAATATTCTTCTCCGTATAATAACTTCTTATTTAGGAACTTATTGATGCGAAAAAGCATGTTCAAAATTCCCCTGCAGTATCAGTCAGCGAATCTGAACTACCCAGAGCCTTAATTGAGTCTTTTCCCGATGAAAAAACTCAAAAATACAATTTCACAAATGGAATAGTCACTTTTAGTATGATTGCAGTAATTCAGCTCTGTTCGGTACTTTGGTGAAAAATCATCGTTCAATGGCAACCTATTTGGCAAGTTTCAGAAACTATGCTTACTACCACATTCAAGCTTGGAAATGCTATCTACATTCTCGTGTATTAAGGCGCCTCAATATCATTCAGAAAGTAAGATTCTTGATATTCAGGATTTGTAAAATGCTAAAGTGTAGCCCTTTGCTCAAAATTGATCCTATAAAGACATTGAACATACTATTATTATTATTGCAACTACTTTCATAAACTAGCATATGATTACAGCAATTAGTGATATACACAAAATCAATTCAAGATCATCCTTGACAGCACCTTCTTTTGCCTTATAAAATATTTACTTTTGGTTTTAATTTATCAGCTCCTTCTTAGACTTCATTACCAAAATTGCTGACTAATTTAGATCCTAATCTGTCAAAAATTTAGATTACTTGCGTTCCATCTTTGGCTGAGCATTATTAATAGTTGACCTCGTATTTATCAGCTAACAATTTACCTTGCTACCCAATATCGTGAGGGATATCTGTCTTGTTTCCCACCAAAAAAACGCACTATTTAGGTATGTTTTCTTCCTTTGCTTTATCTAGATAATAATCACAGCATTTAAGCGTGGATTCATCTGACAAATCAAAGACGCAAACACAGCCTTGTGAACCTTTATAATACGTGCTTGTTAATGCCCGAAACTTTTACTGTCCTGCTGTGTCCCAAATTTGTAGGGAATATAATGTTTATGAAACTTGAGTGATATATGTTTTGAAATCTATGCCTACTGTCGTGAGATAGGAAGTGCTAAATTTTGATTAACTGAGTCTAAGAAGGATAGAACTTTTGCCTACTGCTTGCTGGCCAACAATTATAACCTTGAAAGCCCTCATTTTTATATCTTATTTCGTATTGTCCATATGCTATGTGTAGATTATAAAATCAATTCCTTTAAACTTTCCGATAATTGAGAAAAAAGGCATCCAAAAAAATCTAAGTAACATGAAAGAGTGATTAAATCCGCATTGGGAACAATAAACCAAATGAATGTTTAATACATTTCTCATTAAAAAAAAGTTTGTTCTTTTATCTTTAATCTATCACCAATTGAATAGTTGAATGATAAATATATGTTAAATTTGCAGTTTTAACTCAAAACCACTATCTTTAGAGAAAATAAAAAAACAATTTAGAAATTGGTTTTTATGTATCTCAAACCCCACAATAAATTAGAGTATATTTTGACGAAAATTTATGTACAATTCTACGATGCCTATGAAAAATTTACAAATGCATTCAAATGAATAAAATTATTTGAGGAAATAATTCATAAATTTTTACTAAAGCTTATTTCTATCCTGATTTTATAAAGTGGCTTTTTAAAGAAAAAAAATGAGCGTGGATTCGATACATTGGATAAAAACACATTTTTCTTATATAATCTTAGATAATGTTTAAATTTACAAGCTTTTTACTTTTTTTCTGATATATATATTTTTTTTAATTCTTTACTTTTATTGGAGAACTTTTTGTTTCCTTTGAAGTATAGTTATATATTAAGCTTCTTAAGATTTTCAATAATAAATGTAATAAATATTAATTCAATGAAGGGCCTTCTTTCTGCATTTATGTGATTAAAATATTGATAGCTTTATAATTAATAAATTACAAGTGAAACAGAAAATGTATCCATTTAGCAGTCCTTATCCTACTTTAAATAAATATGAGCTATACTCTGATGCTGCTTACTTTATTCCTTGTGCTGTTGTACAAAATAATTGTTCTCAATGGAGCCCAATAAATTTTGACGTTAGGGAGCAAAATGCTTTTGCTGGGCTTTCTCCTCCAATCAATTTCGATATGCCTGACAATTCTGGAAGAATTCAAAAAAAAGCTCCTAAAACTAGAGATACTATATAAAATGAAGAATTCAATGAACTGTAAAACAACTAAGAGTCTTAAGAGTAAAGTCCAGATATTAGATCGCACCAAAAATATGGACGCAACATAAACTCAAACATTTACCATCATATGATTAAGAAAATTACCACTGATGATTATTTTAAAACACTGTTAAATAAAATTCTAAAGCAAAAAGATTATCAAATCAATAGCTAACAATTTTATGAGCTCATGACTCGAAAATTAGGAAGAATAAAGAATTATTTAAGTTTAAATCAAATGAAAAAACTATTTAGAGGCAGCAATTCCAGGGGCACAATTATAGGCTTTGACTAAAAGGACTTGAAAGAATTCTATTAAATTTTTAGAATTCTTTGCCGAATCTATCTTAAAGCCGAACATTTGCTATTTATCTTTAATAGACTAAAACTAAAAAAGAAATCCAAAAGATGCCATGTGGTTGGATCCAGAGTTATCTCCCAATTGATGAAATGATCTTTTAACACCTCTTATCATCTATAAGTGACATATTTATTTGAGATAACATTCTTTCAAAAAGATATTGCTCATATCTTTTTTAAAACAATCAATTAATTTATGAAGGATTCTATTTTCTTCGCCGTTGATCATCTCAATATAATATTTTTGCCATCCTAAATTAGAAAAAGTGAATAGAAGTGCGGGGAATAATTTTTTCTATTCGTACCTATTAAAAATTTTACCCATATTACGATCACTGGTATTTATAAACTTTATAGATGCTGCGCCTTTTTTATTTGTATATCTTTTTCGAATAAATTTTGAACTTGTTTTTAGAAACTATATTTTAAGATCCTCCTTACAACACTAAATAATATAAATAGAAAATTAACAAAAATATAATTCCTAAAAAAATTAATTCGAAGGTGAATCTTATTAAGAGTAAAAAAACATAGAAAAATTGAGTGAATTAAATAATTGTACAAACTGAATCATAGTTTAACTTTAAATGCACTACCCTCTGTAAGTTTACATTTTCCACCAGTGGGCTTGCTGAGAATATTCTTGCAATTGTTGCAGGCCACCACTGTCTGAGCATGACTAAACACGACAGCAGTTTAATTGCAGCCTCCACATTTCACGTCCATGAAATAAGAATTAGGAGAAGGTACCAGTCTTTTTAGCTTGTGGGCTTATCTTTCGTGCTCAAGAGTGGGGTGTAAAAGGTCTCTGTCCATTTGTGGTTTTTAATCTAAATATTAATATTTAATTAATTAATAAAAAAAAATCAACAACCTGTCATATTTCTTCCAACTTTTAATATTTATTGCCAAGAATATAATTTATTAAATAATCATTCTCCAAGAACAGTAAATCTCTGTAATTATTTAGTATGTCAATTAAAAAGACAGAATAAATTTTATATGGCATCAATAAAGTCAAACATAAGCATCAATTAAAATCCATTAGATCTGCAATAGATAACTCTCTTCCAATTTGGTTTCAATCTACTCCAAAACGTCATCAAGATATTCCTTACATGAGAAAGTATCAAATCAAAGTTGATAATCAGTTAATGGTTAATAGAATTTTATCAATTGCCAAGAGTTCACATCCTCAAGTTGAAACATAGGGCTATAGTAAATATAATAAGCCAATTAAGTTATTTAGTGACAAAAGTTTAATCAAAAATAGGATTCTTTTAAGATAAAATATCAATTTTAAGGTAAGAATTAAATAAATAAAGCCAGCAATAGGACACATCAAATAATGGAACAGGAAATATTCTTAATCAATCAATTTTAAGAATAATAATAGATATGTGCATCACTCTCTATCCAAAAGTAAGATAGTAGTTTAAACATAATTAAATCGGTAGTTTTAATCCAAATAAACAAAGGAATAGAAGGCAAATTAATCAGCTTTATAATCTTTCGAGAGCAAAAGAATTTGTTTATAATTATCATAAATTTCCATCAAGAAAAAGATTGATTGAAATAATTAAAAGTTGCAAACGATGCGATAGGTCATGATTATTCAATTAAATCGAATTATATTGATTATGTCATATTATCAACCTTAATTTAAAATATTCTTTAAGGTTCCTTTCGATTAGTTAAATAATATAAAATAACTCTCGTAATAAAACAAAATGGCTGCCATTAATATTCCAATGAAATAGAACCTATATAGAGATTATCTTTAAATATAATCATCATATTAAGAAGATTATTCAAAAAAATATAAAATTTAAATAAGTTCTTATTGATCTTTTACTTATTTTATATTTATTATTTTTGCCAACAGCAATTTGAATGTATTTTATTGATTAAAATGAGGAAAACTCAAATTTTGATACCTTTAATTATTAACAGCTTAAAATATTAATTAATAATATTAATTTCTTTTTTATAATTTGATAAGTTTAATGGTTAAATTAAGCCTTAGTGGTGCTCAAGACCCTGCTGACTCTTCTCTTCAAATGAAGGTACATCCTTAAATTATTTTAGATTCGGCAATATCTTGTACTGGGTCGCAAACTACCCACTGAACAGTAGCCCAGTCCCAAAGTCTATGCCATTCGTCTATTCGCCAGAAACAAAGTGATTGCCAAATCAAAATTCTGGTACCACCTTAGACGTCAACTTAAGACTAAGAGTGCTCAAGGTCAAATTTTGTCCACAAATGAGATCTTTGAGAAAAGACCTAACTTTATCAAAACTTTCGGAATCGTCCTCAGATATGAATCCCGAACTGGAAACCATAATATGTACAAGGAGTACAGAGATGTTTCCCTCAATGGAGCAATCAGCCAGTTGCACTCTGAAATGGCAGGAAACCATCGTGCCTCCCCTGATACTATTTCCATCATCAGAACAGCAGTGCTCAACAAGAAGGAAGAGATCAGAAGACCAAGAAGCGTTCAATACAGGGACAATCAAGTTAAGTTCCCTATCCTCAGAACTGTTACCAGAGCTAGTCATAAAAGATACAGAACTATCTTCAAGGCTAACAGACCAAACACCTTCAGGCAATGATCCTCATATTTAAACTGAAAAGAATATCTACCTTGATCTTCTAATTAATTAAATAAAAGTGAGATCATCAGGATCTTTTTGTTATTATTGCTGCATCATGAACCTTTTGAGCGATTTGTTTACTTAATCATGTTAACTGTCTCAAGAGAATAATATCTTTTAAATAATCGCAACTTTAAATAATTTATATAATGATCTAAAAATTTTCGTTTAACTTTATCATTTGTTATTTCATTAATTAAACAAAATTAATAGTTTGATGATTTATTCATTTCGAAACGTTGTTGCTCATATTTATTTATTTCATAGTATTATGGGTAAAATCATAGAAAACTATTAGTTGAAGGAACAGTTAGGCGAAGGAGTCTACGCCAAAGTTTATAAAGCAGTGCATTTAATCACCAAATAAGAAGTAGCTATCAAAGTTGTTCATGCATAAAAATTCAGGTAGATCCCAAAGTTGGAAGAATGCACAGTTAACGAAATAAATATATTAACAAATATGCAAACTTGTCAATACATCGTCAAATACATCGATATGCTTAAGACTGCTAACAATTTCTACTTTGTCTATGAGTATTGTAATGGTGGTACACTGGATAAGCTTATGCAAAAAGAAGGACCTTTCCCAGAGAAACGGGCCTTAAGTTATTTCAGACAGATAATAGAGGCGTTTAAGGTTCTATCCAAGAGCAATATTATGCACAGAGACATCAAACCTGATAATATTCTACTCAACAATGGCAGCATAAAAATTGCCGACTTTGGATTCTGTAAACCTCTAGAAAATGCGAATGAATTAGCTCAAACAATGCTTGGATCACCCATATATATGGCACCCTAAGTTATAAAAGGAGAAATTTATACAATGAAAGCAGATATATGGTCGGTAGGTGTTGTCCTTTATCAAATGATTTTTGGGAAGTGTCCTTTTGAAAGTAAATCGATTGCTAAACTTATCAAAATGCTTGAAGAAGACGATGTACGTATTCCAGATACCCCGAAGATCTCACCAACTTTAGATAAGCTTCTAAGGCGTATCTTAGTTAAGGATTATAATAATCGTCTCGACTGGAAGGAATTGTTTGAATATACAGTAACTGAAACAGGAGAAATCTATCCTCCAGGAGTTACTCCAGGTTTGACTCCTCAATATGGATTGAGGAACTCTATCCGTAATTCTACTGGCTATGGAGTTGGTAACATAAACTTTAATAACAACAACAACACCAACAATAATAATAGTAGTAGTAGCTATGCAAGCAATCCAAATATTAACTCACCAATGATTTCTCCAAAGATGAGAAAAGATATTGGAAAATAGGAAGATGGCCGACAGTATTTAATGAAGAAAAAATATCCAACTTCACCTGCCAAAATTTTAGATTCAAAGAGTGATTTTAATGCAAATAGTCCAAGTATGAATAGTAGTCAAAATAATCTTCTAAAAAATGAGCAATACGCTAAAAATTAAAGAAGTAATCGTCTATAGCTTCTTCTCAAAAATCATGCTAAATGTTCAACTATAAATCAAATGATTATCAGTATGTTCAAATTTGAGCATCTTAGTAATGTCTACATTGCCTACTATATATTCAAAAACATTGAAAAAGAAATCACATCTTTGTTTGAAAGTTTAAAAAAAGAGCCTTCAGAGTCGAAAACGCAAGATTTCTTCCAAGAGTTCAAGGCATCAGTAGACAAATAGATGGATTTTGTTAAAAGCAATATTTCATTGATGCGAGAGTGTGTTGATGAAGATGGTTAGTATAAAATAAACGACCTCTAAGGCCGAAGATCTGAGATAATACGAAACTACTTATAAAATGTAAAGTTGGGAAATGAATAAGAATTCATATTAATTTTACAAATAATTGACTATTTGGAAGAATCAATCTTAATTAAAAGAGATGCTTACTAAAAATTATCGAAAGATTACCTCCAGAAGCAGTTAAAATATAAGTTTAGCAAATACAATATAAATAAGGACTTTAGCTGATATTATCATTTATTTTGTAGTTATTCTTTAATTAATTCAATATTTATATAAAAGAACAAATATAAAAATGTATCTCAAGTTGATCTTGATCTTATTTTGTATTTAATATCATGAATCAACCTTTTGCTGCAAAAACAATTACAAAATATTAGTATATATTAGTTATTTTAAATTTCAAAAAATATTTTAAAATCCAACTGAAAATGTCATAAAAATATAAGAAAAATAATGAAAATCTAATGCTCATCTTTATATATAGAATTTAAAGAGGAAATGGCATTGCTTATTAAATTATTAATTCAAAGGTCCAAAGTTATTAAATGCCAAAGAAGGGAATTTGTACATTTAATTTTGAAAAACCTATTTGTTATGTTATATAAAGAAAGGTTATTTATAAATTTCCCTATAATAAATTTAGTTTTGCTCTTTAAAATATGGAAATATCATAAACAGAGACATGTGATTATTTTAATTATGGATTTAGTAGGGAAACAATGTGTCTATATTCTAAAATCATCAAAATGTTTATAGAAAAAGAAAATACCAGAATAGAGCCTAAAAAATATGATCCTTCAATTTGGAATCTTTTGAGGTTAAATGATTAATTACCAATAGACCTCGGGGGATTTAGTCCATTTTTGAATAAAAATGATATAGATATTTCTTTTAGCTAAAATTTTGAGAAAGGAGATACTCTCTTGGAATATCTTGTTCAAATGTGTTTGATGATAAATTTTGAAAATTTTAAGTTGAGTTCAGTTGAGAAAAAATAAGGAATCACCGAATTTATACGCTCCATGTATAGAAAAAATACACTCTAAAAAAACTATTTTGCCGATGTAATTGATCAAATCGAAAAAAACATAGAGAAAAGATATAATTAAATAATCAAATAGCAAAAACTATCGAGTTCGCGCATTTAGTTAATAAATAACTAAGAAAAAGAAATACCTTCTCAAGAGGCAATTAACCGTGAATGCAATAAAAAAGTAGTTGTTTCAAAAGATCAAGCAATAAATGTTTCAAATGGATAAACTTTCTAATAAGATTATTGTTGTAAAAAACGTTTACATTATAAAGATAAATAAAAAGTAATAATTAAATCTAAAAAAGTCAGAAAAGATAAAAGCAAACAGAAAAAACACAAAGGAGGAATTAAGAAAATGAATAAGCGTCATAAGAATATTAAAAAGCAAAGCAAATCATGATTTAATTCAATAAAATATTACTTTTATCTATATTCGTAATTAAGTGAATCCGAGACTTAAATTGAAAAAAACAGATAAGTCTTTTTTGTGGTCACCATCCAAACTAGAAATATTATCTTATTTCATCAAAATATCAAGCAATATTTATATAAATCCTCATCGATTGTATAATCTGCTCAATTTAATTTAAAATTACAAAAATTCTATAGATGTCATAACATATCTACAAACCTAAAAACTGCTCTTATCATCATAAGTAGCAAATATTCAACTTCTGCAAAAATTCAGAATGTTTTCTCCCTCTTTGTCCAAGTTGCATCAAGATACATGCGGACGAGCATGCTGCTGACAAAACATATCCTCAGTTTGAGAAGTAAATAAATAATGATTTAGTATTTAAAAAATTGTAGCTGACCTCGATCGGTTCTTTGAAAAGATCATCGAATAAATGAAAAATCATGGTGAAACTATAAAAGATCAAAAATAGCAAAGAAACAAATAGGAGTTAGATTTAAGAAAGACGATTTTATAGGCTAAGGTGAAAATGATGACGCTTGTTTAAAGATTCTTCACTGATTTTTAAAAAGAAGTCAACAAATCAATTATCTGTTATAACGATTCTATGAAGTAAAACTATCAAAAAGTCTAAGACCAAATGGCAAAAACAAAACAATAGATAGAAGAAAAACAAGTGTGTCTTCGAAACGACAGTGTTTTAAAAATATTAGTGGGTTTTTATGTGAACGAATCTGAGAATAAATATAATTCACAGATGGAAAATATTAAAGAGAGAGTTGCTTATTTGGATTCTCAACGAGTGGAAGTTCTGTGTCAACCAGCTTCTTCTCAAAAGGTTATCGCTTAACTGGGAAACTATATTCATCTATCCTTCCAAAACTGGCAGAATGAGATAAAATATGTTTCTGAGTTCATAAAATAGGGAGTTATCTCTCCGAGTAATTCAACAGTCTATAAATCACAACATAAATGATCAGCATGTAAATTTTATTAAATTATTGTTTTTGAATATTTGAGTATTTGTAGAGGTTAATTGTACAAATTGAACTATTAATCAGCCAAATAATTGTCAATAGACCAAATTAATGCATTTTTAATATTAAGTTGAAATTAATCGCATTTAAAAATTTATTTTGTCCAAAATTGTATAAATCTTTCAAAATGTAAATTCGATGATTTGTCTCAAAGCTCATAATAATATAAACTAAAAATGCGATTTTGAAGTTACTGAAATGAATTAATATTTTTTTGAACAAATAAAATTCATTTAATTAATAAGGTTTAAGATAATATTTAATAATTAGCTAAATGGAAAATTAAAATTTTAAAAAGCTGATTCTCCTTCTTGAGTCAAAAGGAAACTTTGAATCTTTACTTAAAGACATAAATCAGTCATATCTTGTAAAAGTTTACAATATTTCTAACCTCAAATCTGAAACTGTAATTTCAATGTACTCTGCTCTGGAAAAGAAGTATTTTAATATCAATGTAGATTTTATAATGGCCGTATCTTCTCCAATGAGGAATTTTGGTCAGAAAATTAACTTAGAATTTTCATATGGCTTCTATTTGCTTATACCTATGTTTTTTAGAAAAATATTAGCTCTTTCGTAATATTCTATTTTAATTAGGCGGAGTAAGATTGGATTTATTTTTCATCAATTTTTAATGGGAAAAGGACTAAATATTTTGAGTTTCAAGCCAAATTATTAAGTAAATCAAGGGGAAAATCAACCCCCTGGTCAGAAGAAGAGATTATAATACTAACATCTATCATTAAGTTAATCTTTAAATATTTAGTGATAGTTAATATAAAAATAGATGGAATACTATCGCAAGATAATTCTTTTTTAAATCTAACAGACGCTACTTCCGCAGCCCCAAGCAGTGCCGTGAGCAATGGAGAAATCATATTGATCCTTCAAAAGTTCATTCAAAATGGACTCAACCTGAAGACCTTGCACTACTTAACTGTATAAAAAAGAATGGGAAAAAATGGTCTATAGCCGCTAATGAGTTAAATCAAACTCGAACGGAACACATGGTGAAAAATAGATACTATTCATTGCTAAAAAAATAAAATAAGAGGCATAAAGGAAACAAAACACCTGATTAACTCTAATGCTTCTTGATAAAAAAATTGACCAAATCAGTTATGAAAAGACAAAAATCTTTATTTCAATTAAAGTAAGAAGACGAGCATATAAATTATCTTTAAAAAGCTCCAAATTAATTTGAAGGCACAACTGAATATAAAGATGGCTTTGATCATTAGTTTTTTAAAGAAAATAAAGAAGCTAAAAAAGATTACTCTACGTTTGATATAAACTTGAACGAACAAATAAAATATCTAAGATCACCAAGTAATACTTTACTAATGCCATAAAAAGTGGAATAATTATACAATTAAAAATTCGATTTTATGGATGATGGAAAACATTTCCTGAGTTTAAATATGTGTTATCATGACGAGTCAAATTAATAAAGAAATATCCTCGAAATTTGATTTTTATTTATTTAAATATCAATCTACATTTACCACACTACAACTTCAAATTTAAACTCAAATTTAAGTCTCTTCCTTTGCCATCAATAAAATATTCTATTTCATTGTTTAAGATTTACTATACATTTTTCCTAAAAAGCAAAATTTATAGTCTTGATAAAGAATAGAATTCTTAAATTTGTATTAATTTAAATATCTGTCATCATCTCTCTTTCATTTGATCAAATATCCTCATAATTATAATAACAGGACTATTATCATCATCAGTTTTAAATTATAACTTTCTTAGCATCCTAGATATTCGCAATATCAATAGTTACTTGCTTTTTTGTTTATTTTAGCACTGAAGACTATTGATGATAACTTGATTTTTAAGCATTCCGAGATTTTGCTTCCATAATCTTTTTTAAAAATTTTTCAAATGACTCCTCAATATTTTTTGAATTATTTTTCTTAACTTTTTGATCGATTTTTTTTTATTAAATAAAATAGTCTTTTTCCCAAACACCTTCTAATTGTTCAGGAGGGTGATACTTCTCCCTTTTATCTTTATAAATATGTTATTTTTCAATTAAGACCCCTAAATTATGTTTTTTTCCATTCAAGAATTAACCTTAGTATATATAATTTTGACTTGAGTAGCATGCCTTGCCGAATCCCGTCGTATTATATAACCCATCCTTAAATCCACCCTTATAATAAGTCTTATTTTCTTTGAAAGATATTTCACAGACTCCATTCGCCTTATTTTCCACGAAAAACCCAGCAAAAATATAATTACTATTATTGATCTTTCCTTTTTATAATTGACCGTTTGTCCAATAGCCTTCAAAATGAGTTTTTTAAATTCTATCAATAAAAATACCTTTTCCATGAGCCTTTCCTTTTAAAAATTATCCTTTATACAAACCATATTCATTAATAAAGATTCCATTTCCCGATGGTAAAAATGTTCCTTCAACTTCAATTAAGTTTCCTTAAAAGAATTTATCAAAGGTTAAAATACTGGTCACGTCTTAAGCAATTTAGTTAATATAAAATCCTTTCGAATGCAATTTCCAAGGAGAAGAATCATTATTCGGTATATTTTTGTATTTTGAAATTATTTAATGTCCGAGAATTATCATTGATTCCTTTAACTATTAAGAACAAGCCAAGAAAATTACTGAGAAAGGTGCTTTTACTGATATTTTATTTGCTTATTTATTAATTTCAGTTAGAGAGTTAGTCATTATCATAGAAGAGCAAGTCAAAAAACATTATTTTATCGATGAGTTCATTTTTGCTTTCGTATTTGAATATAAAGACTGAATATTCTTCTTATCTTAAGTCAAAGAGATTTATGTAGTCTATCTTTTTTACAAATGAGTGGAAAGGTTACTTTTAATTTACTTATTCTCATGTATTGAAGGATTTGCTATTTATCGTTGAGCATTATTTATATTGGATGACTGATTTTATTATTATTCGATTATTTTTGGTTATTCTTTTCTTTAACAACTCTCATTATTTCCCATTTATTAAATTTATATAATAAATGGATAAATCTTTTTGATATTGAGAATGTTTTTGGTCAAATTTTCAATTTATTCATAAAGTATTTTTGCTAAATTTATTAAGTTTATAGAACAACAAGTCAAGAATAAAATTTAATGAGAATACATTAATATATCTTACATCACGTAAAAGCAAATCCTTTATTATTTTATGAACCTTACTGTCCAGAGACTGATTGCTAAACGAAAAGGTACGATGAAATATTACAACCACTATTTTGGACAATTGGAAAACTAATTATTCTTCTAATTTTTAAATAATTAAATTCCTTTTCATTTGTTATTGTAAAGACATGATAATCCTAAAATAATAAATATAATTACTTAATCAAGCATGTGAAATTTTATAAATTAAAGAAAATATTTATCCCAATACCTTAGTTCAATTTACTATTTAATTCAATATAACATTATGCTGGAAAAGCTTAAAAATTCTGCTAAAGTTAAAACTGCAGCCAAGATAAAAAAAAATATCTTACCCATAAATCGAATTTATAAAAAAACAACATTTTTGGATGCTCCGGCGTTGCTATCAAAGTCATCAGCTAAAACTCTTAGCCATCAGATCCATTCCCCTATCAGATAGGAAAAAAATAAGCTTTGCTCAACCACTCGATCAATGAATGCTATAAGCGAGTGTTTTGCACTGTAAAGTGAATAAGACGATTAAATATTATTTCCTAATTCCTACAATTATGAAGATATTTTTTCCCAAAGCTATCTTAAAATTGATAAAATTAAGCAAACGTTTCCTTGCTAAAATATAGAGTAATTTTGATTGTATGAAGTCATTAACTTAACTAAGTTATGAAAATGTTAAATGAATAAAAAATTAAAGTCGCGGAAAAATTAAAAGCACTGCAAAAAGATAATTAATTCTTTAAATAAATCTGTTCGGGTTTCAGTAAGACATGTAAAAATTAAAATGGGGTTAATACTGAGGAATTAACATAATAAAAGTAACGTATCTCTTGCAGGAATCAAGAAACTTCATGCGATTTATTAAAGGGTATTGGACTAATGGCAGATAAAAAATAGCAAACCATTGGTTTTGAATAATCTGAAGCTTATATAAAACTTGCAAATATGTTGAACGAAATGAATATTAATCCAAATGATATTCTTCCTCATAGTGAAAAATAGTTGGCTCCAATTTCAATTAATCAATATAAAGTCATCTCCGATCGTGAAATTATAAAAGTTCAAAAATTCTTTATAAAAAAACTGATAAGTAAAGTACCAAAGTGATTATTCTCAGATACTGTAATTATTTTGAATTATCAATTTTTGCAAAATATATTTAATATTTTTGAATTATTATGGAAATATATAAAACTAATACATTTTATGGTATTTTATGTGATGAGATTATTTTATGAAGAAAATCAAACCTATAATAATTTTTTGAAAAATTAAAAATAAATAATCATCGATTGAGTCATTCCTGCAAAGGAATTATCTAAACTTTGTCAATACTTTTCTTTGAAAATGATTCCAAGGATAATTGAATGTTGTTTCCTTCGCCATTCGCACAGTCTTCGCATTTACAGTCCAAACCACATGCAATTCCAGAGCTAAAACATTCACAGTATTTTTTTTGACACTGTGTTTTCTTACAGTTACACCCTTTTCCCTCGCTCTTCTTTTTAGCACTCATTGTTTTAGCTCTGATTGCCTATTGAGCTTGAGCAATTTCATTGGAATGATTATCATTATTAGAACAACCACAGCATGAACAATCATCAGTGCATAGTTTTCCAGATGAAAAGCATTCGCAATACATTTTTAGGCATTTTGTTTTTTTACAGATGCATCCATTTTTTCGTTTTTTGATGAGTGAAGCTGATGAAAGAAGGATTTCAGGATTTGCTTGCCGTAGATTTAAGTCAATAGAAATTTATGAATCAAAACCATCTTATTCCCTTTCTGGTATCTTTTTCCCTAAACTGATTGCTTCACTTGCAGGAATATATTTGTTAGTCTCGATGAAAAGGAGGGTAAAATTCAGATTAGGGCATTAGGTGTTCATCTGTGGTTCATTAAAAAAATTGGAGAAGCTCATATTCTTAACTTTTCCTAAAATTAATATAATAAATATAATAAACTTTACTAAAATAATTTTCATTTCAATTATTCCCACTTTACAAAAAGAATTGTTTTAACTAACAATATGAATTTTATATCGTAAAGTATATCAATCAAATAAACTTTAATGGAAATCTTTCTGAGTTATTTGATCTTTGATTTAAATTATTTTAAGAGAATTAAAAACAACAAAGCTATGAATATATCAAATTCGATCAGATAGGCTTAATTTATTTAGGATTTTCAGCTTAGGTCTGCAATTTTCCTTTATTTTATACATGAATTTGTATCCATTATTCTTATATTGGCGAAGTATGCATCGAATATTTTGCATCATGGCCAATAATCTCAAAAGATTAAACATGAAAATGCATTACATCCTTAAAACTACCCCTTTATCTTTCATGAAGAGTGCAATTAAACTTTATGAGATCACCATGCTGCACATTGTTTAATACTTATGAATTCGTATAAACCGAATCACTGTTCAAAGTCAGTAAGACGTCTGGTTTATTGTCCTGAGTCATGTCAGGATTCATTTTCATGAATAGACTCACTGCATGTAGATACCACTTGTGACTTGATTAACGATTATCAACCATTCGCATTACATGCCCTGACCAATCTTTAAATTCTTTTGCTCGATACTTATTCAAACAATTTGAAGGATTTCCCTATTTGCATTATTCTAAATATTCAGGCCATGTTGTCGCCACCCATTTTTATCTATTCATTGTGGCAACTCTAATAGATAAAACACCTAAGGTAAAAGCAATAAGTAAACACGTGATAAGCAGTTTTTTTGTAAAGATGAATCCTGCTGAGAAAATACTGAAACTAATAACTTCATCAGTAAAATATAGTAAAAAGATACCGTCGCTTCCGAGCTCTCTTTCGCAGAGAGGACATCTATGTTTTCGTGATGCTGTAAACTGAAGCAATGCGACTACAAGAAGGATCATAATAAAATTGGGGACGATTGCAAATATACTCATACCAAGAGCAATGGATATGAATTAAGGTTTCATGATTATTTAACTTCGAATATGTTGTAAACAGTATGGGCATTTCATTGAGATTGGTCTGAGTTGAAAAAGAATTACGATTAGCCATAGGTACAGGCAGAACTTTGGCTTTCCTTATCTTTATCTTTTTAATTTTGACTATCGGAGAGAATCTCTTAGGTTTATTAATCTTCTCGTTTGTTGTTTTGACTCATTTATATGGTCAGCTTAAATCACCTAAGTATTTATAATTAATTCAGCAACGTATAATTGAAATTCAGAGCATAATTTGAAGTATAATAAAATGTTAGCTAGTAACTGGGCAACTTTTTTATTATTGTTTGCATCATTCGATTATTAATCCCATTATTTATTTTATCAATATTAGCTGACTAAATATAATGATAGCAGCTTATCATCAACCATTCAGCAGGAGATCTTTAGCCTCGTTAATTTTTGTTGCTAAATAAGTAGATCCACCATTATCAGGATGATTGTTTAGCATGAGTGTTCGATGTTTTAATTTGATAGCTGCTAGATCATTACCCTCCATAACTCCAAGGATGAGTTGTGCCTCGCGGCGGGTCATTTGAAGGTAAAATCCTCCTGGATACATTCTTAGAGGATCGAGATACGCTCTCTTGCGAATATGACGATACATTTTGATGCTTGCCTTCAAAGCTAAATTTATGCACAATTACTTAAACCGAGTGTGATAAGTCCAACTCCTAAAGCGGTGCTCATAATTAATATTAATTATAATAAACTCAAAATAAGTTGTCCACTTAAATCGTTTAATTTATTTCATTAATATATTTGATGAAGTAATATTTAAATTGCTTCAATCCTATTTGCAAAAATGTTCATCCTTTTAAGATAAGGTAGAAAATGATCTACGCAGTTATGTAATCATAATAATATAAACATTCATTGCCTAAATCTGCTGATAACTATCTCTTGTCTCCGAATTTATTCTAATAATTTGGTTTCATAGGCCTAAGATCTTTCCATTGCCGATTCATACTCATTCAAAAAACTTTACATTTTTATTTTTAAATTTTCGATTTATTTAGATTGTTGATCAATTGTTTTGATCTTCTACTTGTAGTTTTTTTCACTTATCTCTAATTGCTTATACAGTTTCTATATTAGTTTTAAAGTATCCTTCAGGACATAATTTTCATTTACGTTTTAAGCATGCCTGTAGTTTTTTTTATCGTACTTCTCTTGCAAAATGGAAAGTTATTTGATAAATGTAAGCATTGTGAGATCACTATTTTTCGATTTTTCCCCATTATATTTAATATTCTGAGGACTTTCTTTGTAAAACTATTCCTTGTATCTTTTCTCCCACTTCTTAAGATCTCTCTCCAATTGTTAAATTCTTGATTATTGTTCCGCTATAATTTCTTTTAAATTGTAAATGAGTTCCGAACTTTATTTTTATTACTCTGAGTGTGATAGTTATTGTGCTTAATCCCGAATCATTTTTTATTTAAATAATACAATAGCAAATACATCTTAGTGTGATGCTGACAATAAAATCAAATTCAAAGATAATCAGTTTGACGATTAAATTAATAATTCTCGCAAACTAGCAATTCTTTTATTCATTAAATATTTTGAGGGATTTGACTATTTTTGTCAATAAATTACATCATAGTGAATCAATAGCCTTTTATATTTTGATAATATCTGCTGATCTTAGTTTGTTACGGTTCTTTTCAATATAAAACTATTTGACTGCCATAAATTTCACATATTGTTGCGAGCATTGTGTCATGCAAGGATCTTTATAAGACATTTCATAGCAAGGCAAGCAGTTGCTTATGGCACTCTATAGATATTTCTTTTATAAGCGCTACAACTATTTACTTAAAGGCTCAGACATATTATTCACGATTTAATAATAATTGAGCACTAAATAATCAAAAAGATTAAAAGAAAAGGAAGGAAAGGTCATATTTCAAAAATATTTTTATTCACTTCTTCTCCTTCAAGTTAATTTTATAAAAAGACAATCTTTATACAATAACTTCAGTAAATCAATTTATTACCAGTAAACTAATTAGTCAGAATAATAACTGATTGAAAATCTTGCTCTTTCAATTGCTTATAATTTTATTATGTAAATTTAGGGAGAACAGCTAGAGCTTAAATAGAATCCCTTTGAGATTATTTATAATGCACGGACAAGTCGACCTTCTCGGTCTCGCAAGTCTTCAGTCAGTATTGTGGATAAGGATAAACCAATACCTAAGATGAAAAAATTAAGAAAGATGACAATGAACCCGTAATCTATTCGATTTCAATAAATTAGGGAAATTGAAGAATTGAATAATGAACAAAAAGGGCCTTGCTCTTAGAGAGGAGATATAAAAGAAGAATCCATGAATATTGACGATTTCCTAGAGCTTGACATTCCACATAGATTACAAAGTTAAAAAGAGCAGTAACTATAAAAAGGAATTTTGCTTGGTATTTGCAACGAAAGAGAGTTAAATTCTGATTTTGATTTGAGTGGATCACATCAAAACTTTAGAATTAATGAATAGATCGAGGCTTAATGAACAATCCTTGTGATTCTTTATAAAACCTCCATCAGGACCATTGCGTGTTAAATCATTGAATTATTTACGAATTTTCATTTTATTATTATGGTTCAATTTTTTACGTTTCTGAAAATCATTGAAGAGCGGTTACAAACCCATTTAATTTTTTTAATATTTAATTTAGATTATTGATATTGTTTTATAATCTCCTTAAAATGAATGATGATCTAAAGAAAGGCTTTCCAAGTAAGAAAGGATCAGGCTTTGATAAGCTTTACGAAGATTGTGTTGCTCGCATTCAAAGAATAAAACAAAAGAATGATGTCATCCAAAAGCAAATTGGAACATAGATAGAAGAATCAATCCGAAACTAAGTTCATCTTCAAAGAAAATTTATTGAGGTAATCCAACTCCAAATTAGAAAGAAATCAACGACCTTAAAAATATGATGGTTTAAATGGAAGGAAAATTCCGAGATCTCTAATCAAAAAATAAACTGAGACAGTTAAAAACAGACGCTCAAAAACAAATCTAACGAAATAAAATAATTCTAAAAGATTTGATTAATAAGTATGTCGTATTAAATTCAGATCATTCACAATGAAATCATTTGAAAGACATCATGATGAAGATCACAACTAAAAATATATTTAAGGTGGTAAAGTGAATTATCAGCATCTCGAAAAGACTGATGAGAGGTAAGAATAAAATCTCAAAGAGTCCCTGCTTACAGATCAAGCAATGTAGATAGATTATGATCTGTAAAGAAAAATATTGATGGAAAAAAGTTAGCTGATAAATGAAGTGGAACAATCAACAGAAAGGATAAATGAGATTATGGGTGATATGATGTTGATGGTGGTTGACCAAGGTGAGCAGTTAGAAGTTATTTCTGATGAATTAATGAAAACTAATCAAAACATGATTAAGACTAACTAAAATCTGGATGAAGCGAACACCTTAGCTAAAAAATCTAAAAAAAAGTATATTTTTTTAGTAATTTTACTCATCTTAATCCTCGCCGTTGTTGCTGGTGTCATATTCTTTGTCGTTACCTGAAAATTTTCTCATTATTCTTTATCTCAGATAAATACTTAATTTTTCAAAAATATAATTGATAAAAAAGAGAATTAGATTAATGTGTATTCCTTTTTTCTTGCCTTTTAAATAGATCCATAAAATTGACTTATTTGAAGATATTTTTATATAATTTGTGAAATCTTTTATTTTGTTGTTTCATCTGGTTTCATATCAAAATTAAATAATATCTAATCTTTAATTATTTCAAGCAGCAAAGAACAATCGCAAATTTGTTAAATAGAATATCTTCTTAAGTAAATAGCCTTCTCATGACGACTTAGTCAATTTTTATAAGATAAGATATCATCTTTAAATATCCAAAAGCCATGCTATCTAATTTAGTCAAGCATTTAACAAATTAAATGATGATGTTAAAAAATCCTTATTAAATGAAATTAATCAATGATATATTTAATTGAATTTATTTGAGTATGAACTATGTAAGAATTGATTTGCTTGATAATTTAGTAGCATAGAAATCATTTATTTAATTTTTTTAGAACTGCCTTTGATAGTACGTTTTTTAATAATGCTCCTTGTTAAAACAATAAAAACACAATTCTTTTAACCCAATTTCTTTGAATATGCTAACTTTAAATAATTTTTAAAGTTTCATAGCTTTTTGTCTTTCGAGTTTATATAATTAGAATTAAAATAGCGTTACAGGTCAGTTAACTTTATCGATTGAATGAAACTAGTATTTTCGAATTTAATATTGATTAATATGCTCATTAGTATGAGAAATATAACTTTGCAGCAATTTTTTTTTAATCTATATATATGTTTTTGCAGTTATTATCTTTAATAAAGCCTATAATTTATAATATTAACTTTGTTAATTATCAACACATCTACTGAATGCCAATTTAAAATTCACTTTCAAGCTTTGCCTTTGAAGCACAAAATGAAACAAGTCATTTTAAAAATGTTTGGTTTGCCAACATCAAAAATAAGTCAATGAGTGTTTTCGACTCTTTTATCAAGAATACATATCAGATATTCACTCTAATGGTCTTGGCCTACTTTCTCTTTCTAATTTTCAACATTATTTCTTACAATTTTTAATTTCGAACTGTTAAATCATTTTCCACTCAATATTCAACAAATCCGCTTGAAATACTCGAAAGTAATTTAAACAAAAAGTAAGCTTCAATTGCAAAATCCTTAACAGAAAATTCATAATTGCAGAAATTAACAGAAACTGCAACGTTAAAAACAAATTTATTTAAATCAGAAGATAGTTATCACCCATCAGCTACTCCTTAGTTAAATCTTGGAATTGATTAACAAGAAGATTTACTTAGTGATTCGGGAATAATTCAGCAAAAAAATATTTAAGAAAATCAAGCACACATGTAAACAATCATCTTAAAATCTAATTTAAAGGTCCAATAACATCAATAAAATAATTAGGGGAAAAATTAAGTGATATAAACTTAGCTGAAATAACCATTACAACGATAAATTTCAACTGTTATAGCATAAAAATACGGGCACATTTTAGCTGAATTTAACGCCGACGAAAATTAAATTGAAAAAAATAATTTAAATTAATAAAATATGAAACTTAAAGCTGCCAATGGAAGGTCACTCCAATTTCTACCAGACACATAGAGATAAGCCTTAATTAAAAACTACCTTAAAAATTAAGTTGATCCTAAATCTTATTACCTTTAAATTTCAACCCAAAATGAAATACTAGCTGAGATGGAATCTGGCATGGATCGAAAGATTAAAACTCATCTTACTAAAAAATATCAGATGAAAAATTATTAGGAATTAAATTCTTTATGTGTTGTGGTCACAACATACAACAATGCTAATGAACACCAAATTCTTAGGACTCTTAATTCTATATTTAATCAATAATATTTAGATTATGAGGTCAAAATTGTAGATAGATTTTCGACTGATCATACAGAATCATTAATTAAAAATTATGTTAAAGATTTTCCTTCATTTGGTGAAAAAATTAAATTTATAAGAAATAAAAAGGCTTCAGAGGTTGAAGCAACATTTTAAGGACTTCAATACTGCCAAAAGAATACAATAGCCATTTTAATGAATGGAAATTCATAGCTGCTGAGTAGATAAGTCTTTAAACTCATTGACCATAAATATCAAACCGAAAGAATAAAAGTTTTATATTCTGATTCTTATGAGTTGGATTTGAGCAAAAAGATAATCACAAGATCTAAATGCAGTTCGTATGACGAATCATAAAAGTTTATGAATTTATACAGAGATATTTCCAGGAGATATGGATCATTTCTGACTTTTAATACCAAACTTTTAAAACATTTAAATGAAACTTCTTTAATTGATGTTTTTGGCTCATGGTTTAAATATTCATCAAACGAAGCATTAAAAATATCTCTTTTGGAACTTTCATGTAGTAAAAATATTCATCTTAAATAACCGTTCTTTCTCAACCAATATGAATCGAAATTGACTTAGTCTGAGAAAAAAGGACAAATTTTATAAATTCAAGCTATTTCCAGAAAAAGCAAAAACAACTTCTGCTGAGAAATGATTTATTATAAAATTCGCTATTCAATATACAAACATTTCAAGAGTATCACAATAATGAAAAATATTTATCAGCCTTATACAAACGCTTTTCTTTGTATTCTGAAAACACCATATCTCTTCGGGTGATTTATTGGTCGTGATGTCTTACTTCCAGTCGGGTAGTGATTATTTTATTTTTCATCAATCTATCTTTCTCTCTTTAACTTTTCAGCTTTTTATAATGGAAATAACGATCCTTTTTGTCCAAGAGTCAAATTAAAATTGGATACTAAAGGTATAGGTGAGATAAATGGCTTATCAAACAATTATTAATTTATTTGCACTAATGGTGATTTTATTGATTTTATTTGCATTAATGAATTCATCGAATATTTCTCTTTCATCTTTAATCTTTATAGTTTTTAGTGACTAAGATGATTATTTAATCTAGTTTTATTGGATTAACTATTTTCACATTTTTTTACAAATTTTGGAGTGTCAAATTATTTAAGATTTGCTTCTTCTTTCTTCGAGTTGGGCTAGTATATTGGCAAAAGCTTATGACCAAATGTATCAAAAAAATCTTGCTAATATTATTTATGATGTGATCGATTAGATTTGATCGGATGAAAACAGTTTTCATCTTTGAAAAAATCCTTCGGAAATCGCTTCGATGCTGCTGATGAAGATATTCTACGAGTACGAGCAGAATGACGTTGAGTATCTAGGTCAAGAGTATGATGCTTATACTCGGTCTCGTTGTGATACACCTTTTAAGCTGAGGGTATTCTAATTTTTTTGAAAGCTTGCAAAAGTAGAGGAGAAGCCAATTTAAAAACTAAATCTCCTCCCATTTATCCTTTTGTTGTAATAACGATGGGTATTTCTGATTTCATTAAAATTAGTATTAATTCTTATTATAACTAAACTTAAATGTTTACAATTCAGATCAATGCTTTACATATTTTATTTTTTCCTTGCGTTCTTTTTTATCCTTTTTCTTATTATCGCCATCTTCCTCATCTGTTTAAACATATTTGGGCGTTATATAGTCCCACAGCCACTTTGCTCCATGCCATAGAGCAAATATCAAAATTGCCCAATAGATATGCCTTTGTAAAACATTAATTACCAGATAAGGTGAGTAAAAGGATCCAAGAGCTGAACGATTGAATTCATTGCAAGAATATCGTAATAATAATCTGCAGCGCCAGAAGGAAGCTGTAATTCCCAGCATTTTATTACTTGTTTGTAGCAAAAATAATTGAGACCACTTATTAAAAGGCATAAGATCCAGTGAAAAATTGATATCTACTCTGACATCAAAGAAAAACTGTTGAAGATCATCACCCAGCCGATCAGCCCGTATACAGTCCACATTAAGACAATTGAGATTATCCGAATCTATTGTTCATTTTTTTTAGCCGAGTTGTTCGCCATCAAAACTTATTAATATTATCAATTGGTAATTGTGTGAACATTAATAATTGTTTAAATGAATTAATAATCAGAAAAATCATATTCTTAAGATTTTTTGAGTACAGGTTGTTTCTTTTCCAAAGAATATTATGCTCAAGGATGAATTAGGTGATGCTGATTGGAATATCTCAGTATCTATTTTCTTTGAATTTTTATATTTGACCCTTTTAAATGACAAATATTGCTATATACATGATTTTTTATAAATTGTTCATGATTATTCAATATTTTCATTGTTTCTTTATGCCTATCTTTAGAATATGATTGCAGTCGGATTTTTTTGCCCATAAAAAAGTTATTTATCTTGTGTTAACTTTTGAGGGAGAGTTGATAAATTGAATATCCTGTAATCTTCTAACTATTAATATTTTTGGCATTATCTGATTTTACATTTTGGTTTTTAGTTTTAAAATTGTTGCATGGAGCAGTCGACCTAAAAAGTTGTTCATGGGATGGGTATAATGGCTTAAATTGGTCCAGAGAATGATAGTTAGATTAACTTGAATGGATTCTTTACTTCTGATTGCATTTGAAATTATACACAAAAGTACTATATGATTTTTTGCTGTTTTATCTCTTGCGAAATGAAATTTGTTTACCATTTAATATTGCTTTACTAAAGAAATCAGCTTCCTAATTTATTATTGGACTTATTTTGGATGGGATTATTTGCTTACGAATGTAAGAATATTACTTTTAAGATCGAACATCGCTTGAAGCAGTTCTTATGCGACGCTTATCATGCTTTTTCTTTTTAGGTTGGGACCATTCCTCAAACTAATCATTTTGATCTGAGATAAAATTGGCAAGGCCTATTTGTCTTAACTTCTACTCTGCATCATAGCTAAACAAACTGATCTCTTTTTCGTTTAAATCAGTAGGACACTAAATATACTGCTATTTTTCTTTCATAAGGCACAATTTAAAGATAATAAGTAGATTCAATATATTTAATTTATTATTTCTATCTTCGTCAATCATTTAATAAGACATTCATTCATCATATGACTTGTTCTTATAATTTGATTATTTGAGAGTTGTAAATTTTAAGCTCAGTCTATTACTATCTTAAATAAAATATATTAAATACAGAAGGCTTAAGTAAAATTCAATGAACTTAATACAAATGATATAAATATAAAATTACTTGTAATTTTATCTCTTTATGATTATTGTTTTTGCAATCAAAAATAGATCTATTAAGGGTTTTTCATTTTTATCAATTTAATCATGTTTGTAAGAATAGTTTTAGCCATATAATTCTGTTAGATAGTCCAATTGGAAGGTTTTCATAGTACACATTTTATATAAATTATGAACAAAAATATTATTGGGACAGGATCAAATATAAGAAGATAAAATAAATAAGTCACTCGACTCGGAGGCAGTCTCATCATTAATAGTCCCATAGCTATGCACCAGCCGGATTTATCTCCAAAACCTGTGCAAAACTATAATAATGATGACCAATTCTGCAAACAGCCAGCATTAACCAAGTATTCCTCAGCAGAATAGGCTCCAAGGTTCAATCAATTTGGCAATAAAACTCCACCCAATTAAATGCGATTTCGACCCAAAATTATTCGTGATCCCAATCAAAGGCAAAATATGCAAATCGATAAAAATATCAACTGGGAGAGACTTGCAAATTGGCGAAAAGATAATTCGAAATAGCATGCAAAAGACTTGTAAAAATATTATCTTAGAAATTCAGGTGGTCGTGCTCTGAAAGAGACTTCATCAACAGCGAACACCGAACAGTTATCCTCCTACAAGTCCTAAAAAATGATCCCATCTTTCTTAAGAAATCAGATAAAGTCTCCTGATAGGATGAAGATTAACGCAAGGAAACCTCTCAGTATAGAAAATTTTAAGCTTATCAGACGATTAGGAGAGGGTAAGTTTGGAATGGTTAATCTTGCCAGGTAAATACATACAGGTATGATTGTGGCCCTTAAAATTTTAAACAAAAAGAAGATCATGAGTGATGGTTTGCTGACACAGTTCATTCGTGAACTCAAAATTCAAACATTTTTGGATCATCCAAATATCATCAAAACATTTGCCTTTTTCAGCGATTAAAAATATTTCTACACGGTACTTTAATTAGGATCTGATGGACAGCTTTATGATATCATTGCTACAGGGCAGACACTCTCTGAAGAAAGCACTTCTTTTATTATAGGAAATCTTTTGGATGCTGTCTGCCTCATGCATAAACATAAAATTTTACACCGAGACATCAAGCCTGAAAATATTGTGCTAACCCATGTAAGCAATTAATTAATTTAGGGTAATGTCAAACTCTGTGATTTTGGATGGGCCGTAAACAAAAAATAGGAACTCAGAGGCACATTTTGTGGTACTCCTCTTTATCTTTCTCCTGAACTCCTTCAGGGTGAGTTATATGATGAGAAAGTAGATCTTTGGGCTGTTGGTATCTTAGCTTATGAATTGCACATTGGTCATTCGCCTTTTTAAATTAATTAGCAAGAAGATTTAGTAAAAATTGTAATTAATAAATCTATATAGATCACTGAAGATATAGCTTTTCCTATCAATCGTAAAGTTTCGAAAGAATTTAAAAGTTTTATCAAAGCAATATTAAAGAAAAACCCAAAGGAGAGACTTTCATCGAAAGATCTATTAAACCTGGATTTCATTAGAAGATATCGAGAGTTGTAAACGTGTGAAGAGTTATGCCAATGATTATGTATAATATGGTATCTTTAAAATAATTGTTAAGTCAGTTGTGTTTATGATTTATAATTTTATTACTCAGTTAAATAGTTCCACTAATATTTAAAAATTGATTAATTAAATATGCCTTACAGCCAGGATATAGAGCACGCTCTTGTCTCCTTTGCATCCACATTTTAACCTTACAACAAGCAACCTCTGACAAAAATATCTCAGTTCTCTAATGGCATTGTTTTTGCTCACCTCTTAACTACAGTTTAAAATTTCGATTTAGAAATGAGTGAACTGGATGAGTAATCCTTGAAATGGATTGATAAACTAACCAATCTTAAAAAGATACTGCAGAAAATTGAAGCCTATATGGGAGATGGAGGTAAAGCAATAAAAACGAAGGATATTGATCTCATTTAAATTGCAAAGCATGACTCCTCAGATAATATTTTACGATTTTTTTAGTTGGTCATCGCTGTATTCATGCAGTCTCCATATAAAGAAGAGCATATCCAAACTATAATGCAATTGGACCAGCGAAGCCAGCAGGCTCTCGTTGTAATTGTGCAAAATGCAATTGATAAACGTGTCGACGAATAAAATGATAATAAATCAAGCGCTAAGATGATTTAACATATAGATGAGCTCTCCAATTAAAATTAGCTGCTGAGAGAAGAAATTTAATAATTAACAACTGTCAGCGACAAATATAAACAATAGGTTCTTGAACTAAGGGAAAGACTTGAAGAAATTTAATTTGCTGAAGAAAAAAACAAGCCTCAACCAGTAGATGCAGGGAATGAACAACTCAAAGCTTAAAATGACCAACTTAAATCCATGAACTAAAACTTGAAACGAAAACTTCTTATCTCAGTTAGGGAACATGAGGAGGATATTTCAAGACTGAGGGATTAAAATCTTTTTTTACAAAGCAAACAATTAAGATTCAAATAGTATGAAGAAGCCATAGAACAGCTGAAGGATCAACTCACTGAGGCACAGAACGAAAGGGATCGAGCTTTAGAGCAATAAAGAGAAAAAAGAAGACTGAGCCGACTATTGTAAGAAAAATAGACAATGATTACTAAGCTCAAATAAAAATTGGAGGAAGTGAGTGAGAAAAACTATACTATGCAAGAGCATGAACTTTATATGAAAATGTAACTATAAAAAAAATAAGTTAGATTCAAACAACTTTAAAAATAGGTAAAAAGTGGATTAAATGCCGAATTGATACAAAGCAGTTCAGCGGTGGTACATGCGCCTTCAGTTCACAGCACTATTAATGAAGAGGAAATGGATTATATGCAAGAAGAACTTGAGAAGCTCAGGGGCAATCATAGATAACTTGAACGTGATAATATGAAACTTAAAAAGAAGTTATAAAAGGTCCCAAGTTTGTAGGTATAAAAGAAGAAGCTATAAAAAATCATTTTGGATGTGAGTAAATCCAAAGATGCATAAATTGAAATGCTGGTAGCTTCATTGTACGACTTACGCACTGAAAATATTAAAATGCATCAACTATTAACCAAAGGAACTTGATTGTTGAAAGCATATATTAAAATGTAATTTTAATAGTGATATAATAAGTCATCACATGGTAAATCATATTTTATGATAGTAAGGATTCCTAACAGGACTATCTACAAAGTTTTCCGGTTTTTTAGGCCCAGTTCCTGGTCTTGCTCTTAAGTATTGTATTTTTTCATTTTTATCGATTTTCATTTCATTAAAGCGAGAGAATATTTTCGGATGCAGGCTCATATAATTTTGTTGTTGCTGCGGGTGATTTTGACCAACATCTTTTTCCATGAGCAGCTGATTTAATTTATTAATCTGTGCCTCATAATTTTTGATGATAGTCTTGTGTTCTTCATTTTATCTTTGAAGGCGATCTGATCGAATATTGGCGACTTAGATATCATTTGTTTGTTGTTTGATTCTATCATTTTGGAAGCCTGATTTTTTTGATTTCTACTCCAGAGATCGGCATTTAACCAGCAACGTATTGATTTCTTATAAAGATTAGGAGTAGCTATATTTCAATGAATAATTTTATTTCTCAATTTAGCGAATCTTATCTTTCATCTCCTGAAATGATTCGACATTCTTTGATCCATTCTTTTGTTTTAATTTTGGGAGATCTCTTTAATCAAGTTCTAACTTCAATTCTAATAGTTTTTTCAGCTCTGCTTTAAATTCCTCAATTGCTCTATCTTTGTCTTTTTTAATTTATTATATTTCCTTTTGGAGTTCACCTATTCTTTCCTATAAGAAGACTCCTTTCATTTTGGCTGCTTCTTTTTATGATTTTTATTGCTCAATCTTTTTTATGTGTTTCTTAATCTCATCTTCCTTAAATGATAGTTGACTATCTTTTTTTATTAGCTAATTTTACAAATTAGAAATCCTGGACAACAAATCGGAAGATTAATTTTTTAATTTAATATTTTCTTCGTCCATTCTTTTGATCTCCGTCGTGTATCTCTAATTTTTTGCGAAAATTTATTTTTGTCTCTGCTAGCTATTGGTTCTTTCTCGACGCAATTCATCATTTATTCTAACAATTTAATTTTATAACTCGCTAATAATTTTTATCTTCTCCCTAGCCTATTACTGATTCATTGTATTTTTAAACAGATAGTTTTTGGTCTGCTTTAATTCATTATCTAATCTCCTAATTATCTAACCTTGACCCAAATAATCTTACTATTTTTATCGCTATTTATTGCTCAATAATTTTATCATTTCGGCTTGCTATCTTTTCTCATTTTTTAGTAATTAAATCATTTCTTTTAAATGTTCATCTTCTTGACTTCTGCGAGGTGACAGAGGTGGCAATATTCTCTTTTCTGGAAGGCTATTTACTTTCTGAATTTCACTGATTTCTATTCTTAATTTTTAAATTTCATCTTACAAAGTTTCAACATCTTTTTGATGCTCTGCTCTCATCTATTTTTATAATGTACTATATTTTAAATTTGCCTTTTCGTGCTTATCTTGGAGAGCCTTTAAATTTTCCTTTAAAGTTTGGTTGTCCGATTTCATAGCTGCGATTTACTGTTCAGCTCTCTCTAATTAATTATCTTTATTTTAACGTCTGCTGGACAAGGATAATTCCTTTAACTTATAGATTTCCTTTGATTTTTCCTAAAGTTCCTCAATATTCTTGATTTTCTATTCTTAAAACTCCAATTTCAGATTGCTAAGCAATTTTCGATTTTATAGTTTATCGTTGAAAATCTGTGCTTTTAATTATGATATCTCTTTTTAACTTTTATACAACTGTTCTTGCAGACTTCTTCTCTTCTCTTAATTTTAGTTATTACTTGCTTCAAGGTATTTGTTGTATTGCTCTAGTCCATTCTTTTGGCATTTAAGTCGATTGATGTCTACTCCCAACTCATTTACTTTGGTTTCCAATTCAATTCTTTCGTTTTCAGTGATTATTAATTTTTCCTATTTTTCCTTAACGATTTATCTATATCGTTTGATTTAATCGCTACTACCGATATTGCTTTTTTTCTCCATTAACTATATTTCCTATTTTGAGTTTTATACTTGAATAATAAGCCTCTTTTTTTATTATTCTAACTATCTTATTACAGTTTATTTCCCTTTTAATTGCCTTAGCAACTATTCCTTCTCTTTTATTATGGTTTTAGAATCGTCCGTCTAATTTGCCATAGCTACTAACTTTAACTTAGAATTGGCTTATTATAAGAGTTGATTCAACTCATTCTTTTGCCTTTATAACTGGAAAATTGTCTGTTTAGAGTTTAAAGACATTTCCACCTTCAATTCAGATTATGCATGTTATGATTCATTTTTCCGTAACTGTTATTGTAATCTGCTGATTTATTAATTTTTGCTTTATACTTACTGTTTTTTCAGTGCAAGATCGTTAGTTAGTTGAAGGACGTCTGCATGGTCGCCTTCTTCTTAAACAAAACTCTAATTTTCCATCTGAAGCTGCTGCAAATTCTGCAGTTATTCTCTTAGCAAATTGATTTATTTGCTCAATTCATGATTTTGTTCTCTGACGTCTCCTAAAAGCTGTTTTAAGTTATCTCTTTCTTCAGTCAAGAGCTGATTCTGCTGTGATAGATTTCCAGCCAGTTGTTCTAAGTATATATTTTTATGCCTAAATTAACTAAGCATATTTTGATGATTCATGGTAATCTTTGCTTTCTCATACTCCAGATTATTGCATTTACTCTGTAGTTCAAAGAGATAGTTTTTGGTTTAAAAAGTAGGCTCAGCCTGACTATCTCCTTCTTCCATGAATGAATCTTCTTGAGAGGTAATGTGCGAATTTTAAATTGCGTATTTCTGATTTTCAGCTGAAGCATTATTCATTGTATTATGGCGTTTGGTGGAGTGAGTTAAACTGCGGTTTTATTGCATTTGGAACCAATGCAAAGTTCGAATAATTTAATTATGAGTTTAATAAAGAAATAAAATCATTAGAGGATTGATGACTGAAAAATTAAAGGTGGAGCTCATTAGATTGGTATTATATAAAAACATTATGTCTTGCTTTAATTTTGTTGAAAATATGAATATTCTCAGCAGCCTCTGAGATATACATTCCCCTATAAATTCACAACAGAAATAAAAACATGAATAATTGATATTTGAAGAGCAGAAGAGATAACAATCATATCATTTTTATGTTACAGCAAAGTAAATAGTTGTCATTTCAGATTCAGTAAAATTTATTCACTTTCTCTCCAAAAGAAGTTTTTAAACGTTATGGATTAGTGAAAAATAAGCATACTAATAGTCTTTTATTTTTGTAATATTCTCTACGGAAAGCAAATTAATTAAGAGGACGTATATTAATGCAATTATTTACTTATAATAAATTATTATTAATCATTAATACAATTATTTAATTGATAGAGAGATCATCAGTAACGCGGAACCCTAGGTCGATTTTGATTCCCTGGACGACGATTTCCCCGAGCCTTTGTATTAGTGACTACTTCATCCTCGTCCTTCTCAACCTCAATGGGTTTTAAAGGTGGCATTTATTTTTTTGATGACTGAGGGGGAGATTGAAAGCCATCTTTGGGTTGATTATAGTTTTATGGTAAGATTTTCTTTTTCATCTCCTCTTCTTTCTTATCTTCTTCTTTTAACCCTGTATGAAAATTGAGTTTCTCATACTCCCTCTTAAAATCAAAGGATTAGTCAAAAGCAGGCTTTTTCTGGCTGATGGGTTCCTCCTTTTCCTCCTTTTCCTCCTTTTCCTCCTTTTCCTCCTTTTCCTTCTCTTCCTCAATATGATAAGGGAATGTCATCTGAAGTATCTTTTTATTTGCATCTAACATTTCGCTAATTTCCTCTTCGTCCATTTACTTATCAAAGTCAAGCTTGCGATCTGATTTATTAGCATATAGTTTTCGGTTTATTTCCGATTTGATGTATCGATTTTTATTATAGTACTGGAGCTACTTGAAATTCATAAGGGTGAGACTGACCTTAGCCACTTTCCTAGCAGTTTGTTCTACTTCTTCTCTGCATTTCAGCAGATCATTTTATGTATTTTTACTATAGATCCGTTTAAGCGATTGCTAATGTATAATAATATTCTTTTCTAATTCTTCCAAATGATGAATTTCATATAGATTAATACTACTCATCTTCATGCGTAAAGAGCAGTAAGCTAAAATATCCATGATGATCGAAAAAATAATCTTTTAAGGAGCAACTAAGTGCATCTGTGCCATTAAATTTTATTGCTTGTGATAGTAGAGCAACAGATATTTTGGTTTCGGCACAATTGACACCAGCTTTTAGAAATGAATGTACTCACTATCCTGCTTGCTTTCGATATAGATGAACATTGCATTGATGGAGACACACATTTGATATTTTTGTAAACTTTCCACCTTGTAATTACTGGACATGAACTCAGGAAAACGACTGAATATCTTTAGTAAATTTAGTTTCATCTCATGAATCGTGTTGTGCTATTTTTTAAGCGCACGCTCACTTATCTTCCCCTTGAGTTATGAAACTAAGGCCTATTTTGATTTTAGCAAGCGTAAATAGATCTGACGTGGCAGGAAAGCTTGAAATGTTGATTATATCTGTAAGGCCTGGTCATAAATATACTCCTCTATAGTCTTTTCTTCTGTAATCTTTTGATTTGAACGTGGTGCGCTTATCACACTTGCTGCATCCATCATATACCTCTCGACGCATTGAATCATAAAAAGTAGAGCTGCGATATCCACGGCTGCCTTATCGTTAACAAAGAAATTTCTGGCAATATATTCGTACTTAATATCGTGGTATAGACTATCTATCATATTCTAGCTATATTTGATATAATTGTATCTGCATATTGGACAATTTACTTCAGCTAGCGACTATATATCCTACGTTTCAGCAGCAGTTTATTGCTCTATTTGTCTAAATCCACCATTATTTAGCCAATGTGCTCTCTGCTCTCGTAAGCAGTTATTTACTGTGTCTCCGTCTGTAATTTGTACAGCCAAAAATGCTGCTTATCTTATGATTTCATCTCCGTACAATCAATTACTAAGTCCATCAATTCTGCCACTGTCTTTGATTCGGAAACAGTTAGAACTATCCTTGTTTTTTCTAATAGCTAAAGTGTTATTGTAACTTTTCCCTTTTTTTCTAACAATTCACACAATAGAAAATCATTAGGATTCCAATCTCTTTCCACAAACTCATTCTCAATTAGGAGAGCATTGTCAGAGGTAGGTTCGTTTGGATTGGTGGCTAGGCACATGGGAATATCTGCCAAACTAACATTTTAATTCTGAAGTACGGCGGCAACCAAATATTTTTCTATCTGAAGAGGTGGTTTTAGATACATGGTGAAAGTTGTCAGCAAATGAATCATCTCAGTGTTGTTAGAATATCTACCCCTGCGCCATGTTATTAAGTGCAAATATAACTCTTATTTCAGTTATTATGGAACCAAGGAGTGTCTGATGATTTAAACAATAGCTTTGAAATCCTCAATAATTGTAAGCGCTATTTTGGCCATTGAGGCTTCGCGTATAGAGGCATCTTCTATTTTTTTGAGCATTTTTTATAAATTTTTAAATATTTTTACGACCTATGTCTTGAACATTTCACTTTAATATCGGCATATAATTCCCCCATAGTTGTAGATATTGGCCTTTCGTGCTTAAATTCTTATATTAGGGTAATTAACAATGTGATACTAGCGTTTAAAATACTCTACATTGCTGATGCTAATCGTTCTTTCTGGAGTTATCATGCGCTTCTTTACGTAAATAGGAATCTAAAGATAGATTAAGGTGTTTTAGATATTGTTATAGAGATAAATCAGACGGCAGGAATTTATTTTCAAGTCAGAATAAGATGCCTTGAACCTTTTGTACTCGAAAGAAGTAAACTAATTTTTAATAAATTCAATGCGTTCCTCAATGCGTTCAAAGTAGATTGTAAACTTCTATTTTTTCTCACTTTGTTAAAGGAAAGAGAGGCAATCATCGAAGGTGGCTGCTTTCATCTCGCTTAAAATTTGATAGTTGGCTTGCCATTGATGCAGATAAAAGTTTTAGTTAATCTTCTTCTCTAATCTGATTTCATATGGCACAACAAATTTGTCTTCTGAAACTCGTTTGTCATCGGAAATGTTCCTCTTTGCTTCTAGCTCAAACAAGTAATGCTCTGGATTTAATTTTTAATGCAAATATTTTTCTATATACTGGTCTCGTTTATATTTTAAGTAGTACAAAATTTAAATTCCATGACCTTATAAATAGAGGCGAAGTCCTTCTCTTATAAGTTCGTCAAGTTCATCATTAATCTTGACCTCGTCAATTTAAAAATTCAAAATGGCCTCCGCTCGCTTTCCATAGAGGGTATCTCGTAGGCCAAGCCTTTGCAATCTATCTGCATAGCCTTCCACCGAAACTCCCAATTCATTTAAGGCTTTGAGCAGATATTTAACTGAATAATGGTCCCGAATAAAAAGAGCCTCACTGAATTTTGAATCAAGAAATTTAATAAAATGAGTTCTGCTGATAGGAGGCACTTCAAAAGGAAAATTCTTTAATTCAAGTGCCATGTCGTATATCTTTTAGACTGATTGCGGGACCTTAATAAAATTTTAGATCTTATGTGAAATTTGCAAAGTACGGTTCAGTTATTGTTTGTTCATAGGTAATTTTACGTTGTTCGCCAATACTCGTTGAAAGCGTATTGTTACGATCTATTTAGCTGTAACTGGTTCTTATTCGAACGTATGCTTCAGCAAACTTTACTGTTCAAACTATTCGATGAGGGCAGAGTGCATATTTAAATTTATGGTAGTATTGTGCCTTGGGAAATCAACATTATTATTCTCACTGAATATTTAATTTTTTAATAGAATGGGAAACAGTATGAAACGCAGGTATGGATGAGTCTTAAAATTGCGGATGTTACCCACATATAATCTCCAAGCAATCTTTCTGGAAAATTTATTATGTGATAAGTTGAGCTATTCAAGTGGCGGATTGAACGCGAATATTACGTATTTTTAGAAAGCTTCCGTTGAAGAGTCATCAATATGGTTGTAAGACAAATCCAAGTTGAGGATGGTACTGACGATCTTTATCAATTCTACGAACAATTGAGAGCTAAATGCTAAAGTTTGTACTTGGCAAGTTTGATGTTATTTTTGCTAAGGTTGATGTAGGTTAGCCTTTTAGAGCCTGCCTTTATTAGTCGATTCAGCGTTTCTAGTACATCATCTTAAAGGTTATTTTACGATAAATCTAATTTAATGATGCTGCTCAAAGTTAATTTTAACAAAATTTGCTTTAAGTTAGCACTATTTATATGAGTTTGACTGAAGCTAAGCGAATGAATCTTGCTTTGAATTGAGGAAATAAATTCCACAGCGTAGGCAGCTGCTTCTGGAGTTGTAATGGAATACCGGTGATGGAAGCAATGAGCGAAAGGTATTACATTCATTAGACCAATGAAAGTTTGGATCTCTTCGGGCGAACCTGTTAGAAAAAGATCAGGATCAACCAAGACAACTGAGTCATCATTATAGATTATTTCAGTTAACACGCGTATCCAGAGGGTATTGATATCAGTCTTCATTTGCTTGCAAAGTTTGGAATACTAATGCCAACTCTGAGCACATATAATGGATTTAGCCAATTTAATCGCGTTGCTTATGCCACCCATGGATAGAATATAAAATCGCTAAATTACAGACTGTTTACCATTTTCTTGGGTATTTTCAGTAACACAGCTCCAATAAGAATGTCTTTCACTAAATTTTGGATACCCTGCTTCTGCAGGAACTTTAAAATAGTTGTGTCATTTTCAATTATTACCTTTGATTCGAGACCAATAATGTCAATCCATATTTCAGGATAACCATTTATGGTAATTCGAGGCTTTTATAGATTATTCGTAGGCGGCTTCATCGTTTTCTTTGCCACTGAGGTAATTAATTCATATTCTGTTTCTTGAAGTCGATTTTTGAGAGCCTAGAAAATTAGGAGGCGTTTGGTGGTAACCACTATCTTTTTGCAGGTAAATCCTGCATTTTTGACTGACTTATTGGCATCCTTCTTCGCTGTGTGAAGGCAGACTTACTGTAAGCAATCACTTCGGCTTCGGAGATATAGATGATGTATTCGTCGTCTTGGATCATAATTTGAATCAAATTATTATAATTTTAAACAAGATTATTTTTAATCAAATTAGGATGGAGATGTCCTTCGGTAATGCTTGAATATATAGTTGACTTTTTAACAATGCTGAGAGGTCTATGCTTTCAATAAATTTAATCAATACTTTGTAATATCTGTAAACTCATTTATAAATGGCAAGTAATCGCATTTTCTCAGGTAATGCTCGGTATTAGCCTCAACCTCAAGGTCGAAACGTTAATCTAGGGGGTTCTATGATCAAGCGAGCTCCCATATTTACTTGTTCGGCCGATAAACAATAGTCACCCTCTCCCTTTTTAAACTATAGTTGGCGATCGGGTGAGTCTTTCTTTGCATAGTCGTACTCCAACCCTTATTCAGTCAAGGCAGCACCTTAGAATAACGAATCAATCCTGACATTATAAAGCAGATGATTAAAGAAGAACTGTCTAAGCTACCATCAGCCGAGGATAGCTCCCGAAAACAGTTTCAAACCGTACAAGCTCAGTTTACAGATTTAAAAGATAGGATTGCAGAATATGAAAGTATTTGCAATCAAAAACTACAGGAGAATGTAGTAAAATTAAAGGAGGAGATGAAGATGGAGTTACGGGAACAGCTACAATTGGAGTTGAAGGAACAGTCCGAGAGGATGGAAAAAGAAGTATAAATTGAAATTTCTGCAAAGTTGAGGACATTCTTTCAGAAAACAAATATTGAAATGAAAAAGGATATACTTGGGACGGTCGGAGAACAATTTTTGTCATTCGATTATGGTGAGGATCTATAAAATAGACTTTCCCTCATGAACTAAAAACTGTAAACTATAGATCATCTTCTATAGAACAAAAACATTTGCTCACCTTAGGAGTTACAGAAAAAAGATCGATTTGAACTGACAGAAAATATTGAGTCAACATTGCTGAAACTAGAGAAATAGCAGGAAATTCACAAAAAACAGGCTCAAGACTTGAGCAGCAGAATCAGACAAGCATAAGAGCGAATTAACTAGGTGAATACAAGAAGAGACACACAATAAATATAGCAAAAGGTACAATTTGTGCATGAAAAGCTAAAACAAATTGATCAATAATGTATTGGTCTCCTCAAGAGAGTGAGTGGAGTATAGAGCAAGCAGGGTGGGATTGAGGGAGATCTCAAATTATTAAGAGCAAAAATTAATGATAATAGTAATAAAAATGACGAACTTAAATTATTAGTGGCTGATCTTACCAAAAGAGCATCATTAAATGAATCCTTTATAGACGAAATTAAAATGACACCAAAAATCACTGAAAGTCTTACTTATCCCATTAAAATTTAAAACAGAAATGGAATTATGTCTCCAAACAAAGTCTTGACACCCTCCAAGATTAGAATATATCAGGAATCGTCATAAAACAGAGAATCTCCGAATACTCACAAAGCAAGATATCAAGTGGACAAAGACGGTTATTTAATGGATGGTGAAGGCAAATACCTGCTGACAGAGAATAATCAAATGGTCTGGCTGAATGATTAGCAGATCAGCATCTTAATGAATTCACAGTAAGTCTAGATCATTGATTCTTGAAACATTCTGCACTTTTATATTTATAGTGAGGTTATATTTTCGAAGAGAACTAGTGCTTATAATTTCTATAATTTAAATTAATGCAAAAAAAAAAACATTTGCACCAGGAAAATCATCAAAATATAGTCGAAATTATCGATTAGTAGAATGAGCCATTCTTGAGGAGCCTGCAGAAAAGAGTGAGGAACATTAATAAGAAGCTAAATTAAATTTCTGAACTGGAGCAGAAATAAGAGCGTTCATTAAAGCCAGAGCAGCTTGAAAAAATTAATAGGAAATAAAATCTGCTTGAAGAAAAAGCCAGATTGGAAGAAACAGCAGCTCACTATAAGGAAGTGGTTGCAGAAAACGCTGAGTACTATCGAACCATTCAACTCAAGGAATTGGAATCCTTGGCCAAAGCAATTAATGTTTATCATTTGCGACCTGAATTTCCTTAATATTAAAGATTAAGTCAATTGTGGTCAGTCTTGACATAAAAAAGAAAAGGTGTTAGTCTTTTGTCTGCAATTACCGCTACCGTCAATAGTTTAAATGAATTTGCCAATGATCGTAAGCTACAAAAATCATTGAACACTTTTGTTGTAGAGAATCGAGATAAAGTGTAAATAGTTAATTGTGTTGATAAGGAGTAAAATGAATAAAAACCAGATACTTTTGAAGTGGTGGAAGAATAAACTGTTGCTGTTATCACTCAAGAATATAAGAATTAGAAAGGTGAAACAGAGATTATTGAAGTCATTGATCGCGTTGAGAATGGAATTTAAAATATTACAGTCAATATCACAACTCAAAATTCAAAAGAAATTATTCATTAAACCAAGGAAAATAACATTCAAATCACTTCAACTCCCATTCCATCGTTGAATGATCAAAATAACTCATAAATTTTGTATAAAGAGGCTTGCTAACATGACTCTTAGGGTATTCGGCAGGATAAGGTATAAAATCAGCATCCAACCGAGTATAACGAAGACAAAAATAAATAAAGCAAAGGAAAAGGACATAAGATTCACAACAATTACGAAGAAAAGCGAGAAATCTACAAACCCAAATATCAGCCAAGACAGCAAAAATAAGATACCAATGAAAATTAAAAAAGTCAATCTTCCTCTTCTTCTGAAAAAAGAAAATTTAAGTAAGAATAGCTTCGTAAGTTGTAAGAAGAAGGCTTTATTGTCGTTGGTGGAAAGCCAAAGCATCAGCAAACCAATCAAGGCAAACGATACACCCAACCTAGAAAAGACAGAAGAACTTGATTATGATTATTTCCCCTAAATCCAACCAAATTAACAAGAAGGCAATTAATCATTTGACTTCAGTTAAGTTTTCCTTTGTTATATAAATTAATTAAATGCTCTATTGATTGAAAATAAAGTATTTTTATTAAAATTAAATAGAGATAGGTAAAGTATAATATATAAATTTCTGATTCTTCACTCAAAATAATATACATCAGCTTAATTAGTTAGGCTCTTGGAGAAATTTGGGCACAAGTAGACCTTCAGATACTTGGCTATCTGATATAATAAAACTATATGTCTAGAATCTTTAATATTGGGACTGCGCATATTTTTTTATTTAAACATATTAGTCTTCCTTAACTCACAAAGGCTGGGTCATGCATTTCTTAAATTAGTGTCTAATTCATTGGTTGCGCGCGTCTTGACCAACCTTTCCTATGTGGTATTTCTTCTTTACATTTGCAGATTTCCTTCTAACTTCATCGAAAATGAAAGGGTACTGATGTTTGGGTATTTAATGCTTCATGTATAAGATTTATGATAAAATATACATTATATTTTATATATTTTTATATTAGGACAATATTTTTGTTAATTAGTATAGTTTATTAAATTTAAACTACTCCACTAAAGAGAGTCGATAAATGTTTCATTATTTGAAAACAATTAAAATTGTTAAAATTAAATATGAACTTATGTATTTTCTTCCCTCTCAAATCTATGCAAATTGATCAAGTATCGCTTTCAATGCCTCTGCATTTTTCACGCAAGGAATTATAGATAGATTTAATTCCATCGAAGATAGTCCTCTCTCCTGTTATTAAATCTACACATGACCCTATATAACTGCATAGATTTCCACATGTGCCCATTGCCAAAAGTACCGTAAAGACCTGCCATACTGTTGATTGCGGTACTCCGATAATAGTTATTGTGACTTGATGTTGAATGAATAGAATAATTCCAATGATCATTCCACCAAGACATCCAAAAAATATGCCTAATGTTCGATTATTTTAATTAATCCTCTGAAACATATCTTGATTGCGAGGTCCGTCACGTGTAACATATTTCTGTATTCTTATGGAGGACATTTTTATTAATATATATTTAAACTGGTTAGTTTAGTATGTTCTATCTATAATCAATCAATAAAAGATCAGATGGATCTCGAGAACAAAAAATATAAGCGAGGTCAAAACGAAAAATAATTAATTGTTTTTAATCCTCATCTTCAAAAAGGTCGTAAATAATTGTTTTCAAAATATCAAATCAACACATCTGAATTGTACTAAAAAATACAAGCCACAAATAAGTTTTATTATCAAACAATTGATCAATTACCTTTTTAATTAAATTTTATGAAAATAAATTGGTTGAATTTATTTAGAAATGCAAAAACATTCTTTTAGAAAATTATATTCTTTTAATTTTCTCATGCATCAACCCGTTCGCCAAGCCCTATAATCGTTGGGAAACCGGCACAAATATCAAAAATTGTTCGTAGTATTTCTTTTTTTCATTACATCTGAAGCTACCTTCCTGCTGATTGGACCTACTTTCATTTTCATGAATCCCCTCTTTAACTGCGCATTTTCAGATAAACTTGTCGATGAATCTCAAGCTTGCTCTCAGCTAAGTCAGTGCCAGATAGGTAATCATAGCTTTATACAGCCAATCCATATACCCTCGTTGCCCATATGGAACTGTATTGTGATAAGCAAGCGGAAAGGAACATGATCCAATCCATTATCCCAATCGGATCAATTCTGGGACTCATCATCGTCAACTCTTTGAGTGATATTAAAGGTCGAAAATTTGCGCTAATATTTGTTCAAATTGTTGGCATTGTTGGAGTCGGATGTAACTCTAAAATTATGCAGTGACTATTCTCGGAGGATTCTTATCAGCCCTATGGATTGTAATAATTGCTCAATTTCTATGCGGATTCTGCGGCTACACAATGATGATGATGGCTTATGTTACCCCAACATAATTTTGTGAAGAGGAATTTTTGCAAAAATTATTGGTTGCAATAAATTATTCAATGTAATTTTCAACTAAATAAGGGCAACAGTTCACACAGTCCTTGGCGTTCTCTATTATTTTTACGATATTTGGTATAATTACTTGATTTTTGTTGTTCTAACCCCAATGGTAGCAATTCTAATAATATCCATATTCTTTTTAGTGGAGGGACCATACTTTCTTTATGGAAAAAATAGAATGCAAGAGTGCCTCTAAAGCTTAAAGACCATCGCCAAATTTAACAACAAACTTGAATAATTCTAAATTATACAAGCTGTTTTCCCAAAAGAAAAGCCTTAATAGAATCAAGCCAGCACTCCCTCTCTTCTGTAGATTGTTAAGGATAAGAAATACCTGAAGATGATCGCCATTTTAATTTTGGTTGAGTTAGGAGCCAATTTATACTTTTTTGCCACTGGATACGCTCTTGATTAAATTGGCTATGACTACGGTGCCAATATGATTGCAGCCGGAGTCGTAGATCTCTTGGCTTACATTACTCTGGGTATTTCATCGATTATTCAGGCTTTATCATTACGAAAATTCCTAGAAAGACTGGATTAATTATTCTTTATAGTATTACGATAGCATTAGGGCTTCTCTTTTTTATAAATTCGATTAAGGATCAAAAAACATCGGCTTTCGCCTTGATGGCTGTAATTCGCTATTTTTTTTGTAACTTATCTTTTATGCAGTGCTTGCTTGGACGCTTATAATGATTTTTGTAGCAACTGAAGCCTTTCCAATGAATATTCAGGCGACCTGTGCTGGAATAATCGAAGCAATTGCTCAACTCGGATCCTTTTTAGGGCCAATTACCATCACCTTTTGCATAAATTTATCGATATATCCCATCATTGCCCTCTCTTTTTTGGCATTTGCCACTATCTTGATACCTCTCTCCTTAATGAAAGCACCCAAAACCTAAACTCCTGAAACTCAATTAACAAATTAAATATGCTAAATAATTCAAACAGAGCAAAAATGCTCAGCAATTCCAACAAGTAACACTCTGTAAATAATCCTCCAAACCAATGGCAATATATAAAATCTATGATTTTTTTTAATAGTTATATTTACTAATAATACTATACCATTGTATCTCTAGAAATTGGTAACTGATTATTATCTTGTATAATCAAGACAAACTCCACATTATGGATGTTATCTTTTATTTTTCATGTCTCTATTAAAAAGAGCTGAACAGTTCGAAAGAAAATGGGTTTACTTTAGAAATCAAGACGAAGGGGGTTGCTTTAGTGGATGGGTCGCAACTGGTCGGCCCATTATATTGGGTTTGAATTCATTAATCTCATAAATTAATTATTTATTTTATTATTTTTGGTGTTGATTCTATTGTTATATTAGAGACTGCCTAATATGACAGAAAGTAGGATGAGAAGTATTTCTTGCCTTTGAAAATCACACCCTTTTGGCGTGCAAAGCTTAATGTGGGACTCATAAAGGAAATGGTGAGAAAAGAAGTGTTCCTCAATAACTTTAATCTGCGTTTTGCGGAGTCTAAATTATACATATTTTAGAAATCTACTCTACGCACTTCACAAAAGCATTAAGGAAGTAGGTTGGTGATAGCAATTGTTTTGAATGAGTTGAACGGAAAAATGAAAGATGAAGAGGCACAATCAGTGAAAGATTTTACGTCACTAACTTTCCGACTGAATAACTCACGGTAAGTCACTTAATTTGTTTATCCTTTTCCTATTGCAGAGATGGGTCCTTTTATGAGCGATCAATGCTCGTAAATCCTACAATAAGCAAAGAAGAACATAACTTTCACAATAGTAACAAAGATAAAGCACAAAATAGAAACCAAAAATATCAACCAAAGGAAAAGAAGATGCAAAGAGATCAGCTTCCTCTTCTTCTTCTAAAAAAATTAAAGTAAGAATAGCTCCGCAGTTGTTGCAAAACAACATTTAATTGTTTGATTCTACTCCACTAAAGAGAGTCGATAAATGTTTCATTATTTGAAAACAATTAAAATTGTTAAAATTAAATATGAACTTATGTATTTTCTTCCCTCTCAAATCTATGCAAATTGATCAAGTATCACTTTCAGTGCCTCTGCATTTTTCACGCAAGGAATTATAGATAGATTTAATTCCATCGAAGATAGTCCTCTCTCCCGTTATCAGATCTACACATGACCCGATATAGCTGCATAGATTTCCGCACGTTCCCATTGCTAAAAGCACCGTAAAGACCTGCCACACTGCGGATTGCGGTACTCCGATAATAGTTATTGTGACCTGATGTTGGACTACGAGAATAATTCCAATGATCATTCCACCAAGACATCCAAAAAATATGCCTAATGTTCGATTATTTTATCCAATTCTTTGAAAAAGACCTCTATTTTTAAGTGGGGGTAAATTAAATTTGTTTATTTTGGTTTAGAGCGATTATATTTATACAGTTTTAAGCGACTCCATTTAATAATATATTATTAGCCGCTTATTTGTTTTGTTCTCACTATAAAAGTCTATGCTCTAAGGATAATCAGAATATAAGATTAAAACTAAAATAAAATGAAAGTATTTGCTGCATGATTATTGATCTTACTTAATTTTTCTATTGTATTGATTTCTCTTCAATTCTTATAGTTATATTAACGGATGAACAAATTTAAATTTTAGCCTCCTAAAGAACATCGACGAACCCTACAACCCCCGAAATCTGAGCATATCCCCATCATAAGTGCCCTCTAAAAGTGTACTCGTACATATCTTTTTATACAGAAATCGTTCGGGATGATCGTTTGTGGCTGCACAACCAAATCAAGAATAATAACTGTGAGGTTCTTTAAATATTCAAATAATTTTCAAAACCAACTCGTAAGATAAAAAATATTTAGAACTCCAGCAGCTGCAAGTAAAATTGAGAAAATATGTTCAAATTGTTAAAAATTAATTTAAAGCTGAACAGCTAAGCAAATTTAAATAATCCTTACGATTGAATAGTGTGCCATCAAATCCAATTATGCTTGAACCCAAAAGAAGTAATCAGGTTAGGCAGGACTCTACTTCAAAAGATTGTACTTTCAAATCAGATGCTCGCACAATCCTTAACCATACAACAAATCTTCGCAACCATAAATCTCAAGAGCATAGTAATATTTTCAATCCTCTACAAATAAACTCCAAAGCAAATCATTATCAAAATCTTAAGAATGAAAAGTATAGTGAGAATGTAATAGAGGAAAGAGAAAGTGAAAATGTGACCAGCACTCGCCAAAATAGACAAGATTCAGAGAGGAAAAAGAATAAACCACTTCAGTAGCAATAGTTTGATCATTATGGAAATAAAATGGCAGAAAAATGGATATAAAACTTCAATCCTGCCTTTAAATAAATCGATTAAAAATTTGCCTTTCCTGATTTTCTAAAAATACAGCCATCTCGAACCTCTCAATCAAAAATCAAGCCATAGTCACTACTGCTATCTTAACCTTGGCAATTCTAACAGAAAATTAAACCTGTTGAAAATTAAGATGACCAATTATCAACTTATAAAAAATAATTTGGCTCTAAAAATAAATAAAAATAAGAAAGTATATTTAACCAGCATTTTAATGAGACAGGTAAAATTAATGCTGAAATAAATTCTACATAAAATATTGCTGCGGAGTTGATCAAAGAGTTTAATAATTAGATTTATAGTCCTATAAATGAAGAAATTGCACCAAACGCTGGCAATAGGGAAACTAATTGCAAAGATGCAAAAAGATTATAACATTAGAATATCCTTCCAAATCAATGGAGATAGACTGAAATTAAGAATATTAATCATAGATAGGCTCATATAGATAGTAAATGTTTAGAAGTCAAAGGTGATATGAAAATGGATTAAACATTATTTACTCCTTTGGATCTATTAACTGAATGTCGCAATTTCCTCAGGCATCGCTAAAGTTCTATTAAAAATTAAACAGTGAATTCATCATCATCAAAAAGTAAAGAAATGTTTTAATCAAAACTAGTTAGCCCAATGCAGCCTCATTAATCTATTCCCTAATGTTTATTTAACCTTAAAAATACAAATACTGAAATAATAAAGAAATAGACTTCCCCATCAATTAAAAAAGAGGAATCCAATTTTATTATTCCTGAAATTAAATAATCAAAACATTAAAAATAAGATGCAGTAAAGCCTACAAGTTAAGACATATATTCAATTAAAAATTATTAAACTTTCAGCCACAAGCAAATTCAAAATGTTTACAGTTAAAAACTACCATTAAGTCAAAGGAATCTAAATAATATAAACACTAAAAGGGAAAAATAAATCCCTGTCAATTTTAGAATTGAAAATCTATTAGAGGACCTTATGGAAATCACCGAGATGAATCCTTTTATTAGTTGTCAATAGCTCATAAACTATATGGATAATCATTAAAATAGTCCTTTTCTTAAATTTGTTCTTTCTTCCTACAACAGCAATTCTCCAAAAAGCGAAATATGCATAACCTAAATCGCTTCAACTTTCAATAAATATATAAACTAAACAGAAAATGAGGCTTATCCTCAAAAAGATAAGTTCATCAGTTCAGTATATAATTTATTGGACATTAGCCAAAAAGGCTATATTGATAAATAAGATATCTAATAATTCTTGAGTCAAATAAAAGAAGCAACATAGGAGGACAATTACGAAGAAATTAGTAAATAATTATGGAGATTGTTTGAAGGAGCTGACTTCAATAATGAAGAGATATTGACTTATTGGCACCTATATATTATGTAATTATTGGATTATTTAGCAAAAACAGTGAAGAGTTTATAAGAGTCAGTGAGCTGTTAAACTAATTCTAATTTTAAATTGACCATAATTGATTAATTATTGTATCCTAAGTTCTGATTCTCTATTATTAATTCAATAATGAAATATATTAATATTAATTCCTCAATTGATCATAATTTTATTATGGCTCGAATTGTATGATCATATACTAATGTAAGGGATAATTTTAAGAGATAATATTAAAGTCTGAAGATGCAAAAATCGTCTAAGCCTACATTCTATGAAGTTGAAGATGTGATCGGTCGAAGGTTGATCAACAAAAAAACATACTATCTTATCAAGTGGAAGGGTTATTCAGCTTAGGAAGCCACATGGGAAGACAACCACATTCTCAGGCACATCAGACCTTTGATTAACAGATATAATAAAATGAGCAAAATTTAAAAAGATGAGACTTTCAGTCAGTCTTATGATGATGACGTAGCTAGATTCACTCCAATTGAAAATAAGAGTTTTTGCATTGATGTGCATGCTGAAAAAGGAAAGATGAATAGAACTGAAAAAAAGGTACAATTATAAGTAAAATAGATTGTAAAATGTTTTGAAAATAAAGCTATGGCCTGTTAAAAGTGGACAAATCTATGCCGATCTAACTAGATTTTAGAGGAAAAAAGACAAAAGATCGAAGCAGAGCATCAAACTACAAAATCTCCTAAACCTCATGATAAAAGATTCAACGAAATCAAAAAAATTAGCATATCACCAAATAAAGAACTATCAAAATCAAAATCTGATAAAAAATAAATTAATAAAGCGGCTGAAGTTAAAGAAATGAGTATCGAGGAAGTTAAGGTTAAAAGCCCCAAAAATATATTGAAACCTGTCGGAAAGATACAATTTATTCATTCCGATGCCATTGACTTGACTGATGTTGCGGATTAATTGAATTCATCTAAATCTACTGTCAGATGTGCAGATAGTAACGCAAATGCTCTTTAAAAAAATTCAGATCATGTCCATACTTCTTCTGCTTAAAATTCTGATAAAATGGCATCAGAATTTTCTTTTGGAAATTCAGAAAAAATATCAAATGAAAATAAAGTCGAAAAAATCATGGAAAAAAATAAAATTTATAAAATTTATTATCTGGAAATTAAGGGAGATAATTTGCAATATCTTGTTGAATACTAAACTGGCTCACTGAAAAAGTTCAACAACTTAGACCTATCTGAAAAACACCCAAACGAATTGATCCAATTTCTGTAGTCGAAATTTATGGAAAAAATGAACAAAAACTGATTATTGAACCCTATATGCGTAATAATAAATAATCCTATAAAATTTGTCATAAAATATATTTTGGATAATTTTGATTTCGTTTAATATTTAAATAATTATCTGTAAAGTTAAATTTGAAAAGAACTATAGAACATCATTTTGTAAAATTAAATTTTGGACCCACATTCTCAGTCACATTGAAAAAAGGCTTCAAGTAATTAAAAGCAAATCCTTCAGGAAAAATAAACGGCAAATTTTCATTTCGTTATTATCTTAGAGTTAAATTTAAAGGGGAAGTATGTTTCAAATTTTTAATTGCAACTTTATTTTATATGATTTTAGCAACTAAATCCTCATTTTATTTGAAAAAGTTGTGCTTAAATATTTACAGACTGGAATCATATCCTAACCTTTATTAAGGTTTTTACTTTAATAACTTTTTCAATAAATCTTTTGCGATACCATTGATAGATTTTTTATCAAAGTTTATGCTCTTATTTTTCATTTCCACTATATTTTCAGGTTTAATTCCTTCGTATGGATTGGTTCCAATTAATAATTCATAAAACAGCAAGCCCAAACAATAGATATCTAAACCAAAACTATATCCTTCTTTTTTAATCATTTCAGGTGCTAAGTATTCATAGCTACCGCACAACTCCATCAATTTTTCCCCATTTTTAATATGACAAGCAAATCCAAAATCACAAATTTTGATTTGTCCATTTTAGTTGATAAGAATATTTTCAGGTTTTAGATCTCTATATATAATTCCTTTCTCATGCAAGCTAACAATTCCAAATGCAATCTGAATCCAGATAAAATATTTGTCAGTTAAAGTTAATTTAGAGCCTTATTCACTGTGCTTATTATTCTTGATGATTGAGTTGAGATCCCCATAGAGACAGTATTAAAGTATAAAATAAACATATCTTTTATCTTAGAATTGATAGTACATTTTCACATTATATTTTGACGAATATTATAAAATTTCAAACTCGTTCTTTATCATATTTAAGTTTCCCTTCTCTTTGCATTCAGCTTTATTAATTCTTTTCATAGAGTATAAAGTTTTGTTGTATTTAGTTTCAATAAGAAATATTTAGGCATACGTCCCCTCTCCGATTTTTTGTAAAATATTGTAGTGGTCCACAGTTATACATTAGCACTGGCAGTCAATAAGATATTCATCATTGGGAACAATTATTTCTAAAGTTAGTGGCAATTTGACTATCCTTTTAGTTTTTATAAAATCATTTTCTGTTTGATCCTCATCATAATACAACTAATGATTTTTCATTAAGAGCATGTCAAGATAATAGTCACGAGGAGATGATGATACAAGATTGTAAGTTGCCATCTTTTGCGATATTTTATTATTTTTGATCAAATACTCCAAGATGGATTTGCGACTTAGTGTTTGCAAATGCGTTACGTTGACTGTAAAGTTAGATTTAATTGATTCTGCACTGTCGATATAAGGATTGATCAAAGTAATCAGCATTTTATAATTCAAAATATATTATCTATTAACTGTACCTGACTTAGGAATATCATAGTTTCATTATTAATTTTTATTGAATACTTTAATTTCTAAAGAAAGAATATTAAACTCAGTTCACGATGATGATTTATTTGCTATTCATCTGGGTATATTCTTAAATTTTAGAATTCGCAGATTCAATAGAATATGATAAAAAAATTGCAAGATAAAATCAAGAAAATGTCCTCCACGTCAAGCTTGCTTTTAAAAGCCCAAGATAAGAATAATATAAGCAATCTAAAATTGGCTTTGGGTATGACAATTTCAAAACCAACCGATATACTACTCAGTCCAAAAAGAGGACTTTCGAAGAAACGATATAAATTTGCAACTAGCACTCCTAAAAATAAAAAAGGCAAGCAGTCAAAAAAAGAAAATGGAAATTTAACAACCTTCGTAACTAGCACCAATTCGTACTTATCTACTCCTTTTAATGGTGAAAAAATATAAGTGAAAGAAAAAGCGAGAGCTGACTATAAATTTCTGTACCAAGTTGGTTCTGGAGGATTTGGGCGTGTTTGGAAGGTTCAATAAAAAAAGACCAGCCATATATATGCAATGAAATAAATTTCTAAAGCAAAGTACCCTATATATAATTTAGAGTTCTCTTAAAAAAAAGCATAGGCTCAGTTATCAATTAAAGGATTATCCTCCAGCAACTCAATAATCCTTTCATCATAAATATGAAATCAGCCTTTCAAGATCGATAATATCTCTATATGACAATGGAATATTTGAGAGGAGGAGATTTGAGATACCACCTTTGTTTTTATCAGTCCTTTAATGAGGAAGAGACAAGTATTTTTATCAAATATTTAGAGTTTATCGTTGGATGCATTGTTCTTGCCTTATAGTATATTCACTCAAAAGGAATTATTCATCGTGATTTAAAGCCTGAAAATTTAGTTTTTGAAGAAAGTGGATATTTAAGAGTGACGGATTTTGGAGTAGCTCGTCGCATAAAAGAGAATAACTCATAATAAACAAGTGGGACTCCGGGATATATGGCCCCTGAAGTCATATGTAGAATGAACCATTCATTTGAAGCTGACTTTTTTGCATTGGGAGTTATATTATATGAGATTGTGACGGGATCTGTATTTTTTACCCTATTTAGAGACCCTATATAGGAGAAACTAGAACAGAAATAAGAGATAAAATACTTGCACACCAAGTAAAAATAACTGATAAAAAACTGCCATCTGGGTGGAGTGCTTCATCAATGGATTTTATCAATCGATTATTGAAAAGAAATAAATAGGAAAGGCTAGGATTTAATGGAATTTAATAGATCAAAAAGCATGAATGGCTATCAAGTATAAAATGGGAAAAATTATCTCGTAAACAAATTGCTCCTCCCTTTATTCCTGGTATAATCACATAAAGTGTAGATTATCAAAAATAGATGGAAAATACTTCTCAAAGTTTACCAAATGAATAGACATAAGTGCTATTGCGAACATTTGAAATCCAAAATTTATTTAAGGACTATGGGTAAAGTAAAAAATTAAAAAAGCAGCCCAGATCTTGATATTTATTTAATGATTGGAAATTATAATTTTGTGGCCAAAATCGATAAGGATAAAGATGTAAGAATAATCCTTGACCATTGGGATTTTATGGCGATGGGATAAGGACACATTATTCTAAGGAATAACTGTAAGAGCGATGATCTCTTTTGGAATGTGATGTCGATTTGCATTCATGAAATTTAAACAGTTCCTCATTAATTTGTATAAATTTATGAGTCGATATTGAATAGGATGGAAAACATTAAGTTGCATCTCCTCGAGAAGAGGAGAATGATTATCTCTAAAGAAGATAATCATTTTTTAATTCACTATCTCAAAACAATTACACCATAAAATATCATATTTCCGTCAGAGTTAGTCGTCAATATTTCGTAAGATCTAGGAAAAAGCAAAGATGATTAGAATTATATTCTAGAGTTCAAGCCTAAATCACCATTGCCAGATATTTATTCTAACAAATTTATGACATAATTTGCTTCAGAATATTAATTAGCAGAAGATGATTTTAAAAGAATTATTAATTAAAGGCCTGTTATTGAGAGAACTCGTTGGTTCAAGAAAAATAGCGTTAAAAAAATAGTTAAAAATATAAATCCTCTTGACATATTCGATATTGAAGGGACTGGAAGAGCAATATTCATTTCCAAACTCAAAAATATTGATAATACTTGCAATGGATTAGATTTAAAAGCCCATTAATTAGATAAAGTGAATAGTCATATTTTGAAATTATTAAAAGAATCTGGAATCCTCAATGAAATCATAAAAATGCAATGGTTATTTAGAATTCCAAATGACTTTGTAGACCATACAATTTGTAAATAAATTTGTCCTTCTAATGCTAATTTTATGGAATCGGCCATAATTGATGAGCTAAACGATTCTGCAAATATTCAATAAAAAGTGACAGAATTATTGCAAAATGAACCAGTATACTTAGAAAAGCAAATGTAAACTTCACTTGAATTAACATTAAACCAATTCAAATTTTTGATTAGCTTAACTTGGAGAGACATTTCTATCATAATGAGATTAAAAATTGATAATCAATCAAAAGAAATAATTGGCAGCCAAATTAGAATTATTGATTATGAGCTTAAATAAGGTA
>Ga0302280_1000114_pt1 | contig 71375 bp, 82 predicted proteins | sample III_Fen_E1_1_FD_198771 | JGI IMG/M metagenome (GOLD analysis project Ga0302280, IMG submission 198771) | Peat permafrost microbial communities from Stordalen Mire near Abisko, Sweden - III_Fen_E1_1 | ecosystem: Environmental > Terrestrial > Soil > Wetlands > Permafrost | place: Sweden: Abisko... | reverse complement strand
GTAAATAATTCTAGTACTCTTACTAATAAAGCTATAGTAAATCCTATTATTTCTCAGATATTAAATACAGGAACTTTATCTCTTCCAACTAGTACAGATACTTTGGTAGGTAGAAGTACCTCTGATACTCTCAGTAATAAAACATTTAGCACAGCTCTTACTGATATTCTTACTAGTAATCAAATCGTGCTTGGTTTAACTAATACTACTACTATAAATGCACCAGCTCCTGGATCTTCTATAACTATTTCTTTACCTATAGTTAGTGATACTTTAGCTGGTATTACTGACTCTGCTACACTTACTAATAAAGCTTTAGTAAATCCTATTATAGCTCAAATATTAAATACAGGAACTCTATCTCTTCCAACTAGTACAGATACTTTAGTAGGTAGATCTACTTCTGATACTTTAAGTAATAAAACATTATTAACAAATAGTGTTTTGTTTGCAGACCCTACAACTTCTACTAAAACATTAAATTTTAATACTAGTGGAGCTACAGCAAGTCAGAATTTAACATTAGCTTCTGCAGTTACAGCAGGTTATACTCTAACTTTTCCTCCAGCCGTGCCTACAGTTTCAGGGCAAGTATTAACATCTACAACTTCTGGTGTAGGAAGCTGGACAAATTCAACTATAATTTCAGATGCCAATAATAACACTAAAGGGGGTACAAACGCTTTGTCGAGTGTAACTACCGGTGCAGATAATACAGTTTTTGGTTATAATTCTGGTAGTGATATAACTACTAGTGTAGAAAATACAGTTTTTGGTTCAAGAAGTTTATTACTATTATCTACGACAGGAAATGGAAATAATATTACATCTTTAGGATTTAATAATTTACCTCTACTAACTCAAGGAAACAGTATAATAGCTATAGGTTCTACTGTATTATCGGCTGCTACAAATGTTACTGGTATTGTAGCTATTGGGGATAATTCTTTGTCCGCGAATACTACAGGAAATTACAATATTTCTATTGGTTTAAGTAGTACTCTATATAATCAAACTGGAACCAATAATACAGTAATAGGCTGTTTTTCTCTTAATAATACATCTGCTACAGCTATATCAAATTGTGTGTCTTTAGGCTATCAATCTGCCAGAGGTATTACTACTGGAGGAAGTTGTACATTTATTGGTTATCAAGCAGATACTACACTAGCTTCTTCTATAAATTCCACAGCTTTAGGAAACGGTGCTAGTATAGTAGCCAGCAACGAAATTGTTTTAGGTAACTCTTCTGTAACAGTAATTAGATCAGGTTCAAATTCTTGTAGTCTAGGAAATAGTAGCTATATATTTAGTAATTTATACTCTAATATAGCTACCTTGTCAAATACTACAAATCAATTGGTATTAGGAACTACAAATACTACTACTATAAATGCGCCAGCTCCAATTTCAAGTATAACAATTTCTTTACCTATAACTTCTACTACATTAGATGGTGTAAATAATTCTAGTACTCTTACTAATAAAGCTATAGTAAATCCTATTATTTCTCAGATATTAAATACAGGAACTTTATCTCTTCCAACTAGTACAGATACTTTAGTAGGCAGAAGTACTGCAGATGTATTAACTAACAAAACATTAGCTTTAGGACCTAATACATACAGTACAGGTACTGTATCTCAAACTTCTTCTACCACTGTTACAGGTTCAGGTACAGTTTTTACATCAGCGATGGTAGGCGGTACTTTACAATATGCTAATCTCTCTACTGTGCGTATTGTAGGTTTTAATTCTACAACTTCTTTAACCTGTGATACTAATCAAACTGTCTCTTCTCAAAATTATACTATAATTTACAATGGATTTCAAGCGGATAATAATATACTCACAAGTATAAAACATATATCTGGGGCGGGCTCACCTCCAACAGCCGCTGTTGGTACTGATGTTACTAGTGTGACAGTAATAGGATCAGATACAGCTGGAGTAATAACGATTACTTCTACAGGAACTGCTCCTCCAGCAAATGCTACATTAGCTACTATAACATTTTCTACACCTTATTCTTCGATTCCATATGTTATTGTAACTCCTGCTAATAATAATTCATCTCAAGCGATATATAATACAGGAGGAATATATTGTAATTCTTCATCTACTCTTACTACAAGTTTTGTTTTAGAAAATGGACCTCAAGCTGCATTAGCAGCAAATACAGCCTATAAAGTATATTATATGGTATGTCAATAAATATTTCATTATAAATACTATAATGAAATAGTGTTCACGATTAATACACATGATCTCTATCAACCCAACCAGAAAATAAATTGTCTCCTAATTCTCCATTAGTTCTAGATCTCCAGCATCTCGATTCATATGGCGAAGGATACATGTATTCATGGTCATATCCTTCAGTTTTTGATTTCTTCATTTTAGCACAAATAACAATAGCTATTAAAAGTACAGCTATAAATGCGCAAATTTTATGGCACATATTAAAATTATTACAGATAATTAATTACAGAATTCCAAAATTTTTAAATACAATTTATTATAAAGAATTATATATTTCATATAATGTTTGAATCTTTAGTATTAAGCGGAGGAGGAAGTAAAGGTCTTTATACATTGGGTGCTCTACGTTATGCAGATGAAAACAAATATTTAGATACTGTAAATAACTATATAGGAACGTCAATAGGATCGGTGATAGTTTTACTATTAGTTTGTGGTTATAAACCTATCGAAATATTTCAGTATATTTATATGAAAGAAAACTTTTTAGATATAAACCAAATAATAGATGTAGATATATTCCAAATACACGTAAAATGGGGGCTAGCAAAGTCAGATAAATTTATTTCAAAGATAGAGACAATGGTTAGAGAAAAATACAAAGATAAAACATCTATACTCTATAAATTCTCAGATGAAAATAGATTGCCTACTTTATTAGAACTCTATAATTTAACAAAGAAAAACTTAATAATATGCGTATCAAATGTCTCTAAAATGGTAGAAGAATATTTCTCTTATAAAACCGAACCAAACTTAGTATGTACAGAAGCTATAAAAATGTCTTGTTCTTTACCTATGGTTTTTCATAAGGAAGAATATAAAGATTGTCTCTATGTTGATGGAGGATTAGTAGATAATTTTCCTATACTGCATCCAGACGTAGTAAATACTAAAACATTGGCCATTTATTTGTCATTAGATTATAGTAAAAATATAATCTCTTTACAAGACTATTTAATCAGAATAGTTTCATTGTCAGCTTTTCAACTGTCAAAATACAATATGAATCATGCTAATAAAAACTGTAAAATAATCAATATATTTACGAAAGATGATAGTTTATTAAAAATCTCAATGTCTTCCAAGGATAAAATGGATATGTTTGTAAGCGGATATGACTCTACAAGAAGCCAGTTTGGTGCAAATAATGTTTAAATAAGATTTTCATCATAAATTTATGATGAAAAGTAATTTCGCTACAAAAATACAAGATCAGAGATTTCTATAACAAACTTCTCTATACTATTTGGTCTTTTTCTTTCAACAGTTCCTTGTATCTTTCTGCTTTTTAATAATCTCTCTATATATTCCTCTTCGGTTTCATCTTCATTCATAGGAGTATCTGAAATGGATTCTCCCAAATTTAATATCAACTTTTGAGTATAGATAATCTTTGTTTTTTCATAGGATGTAGCATAATATAAAGGTTTTATTTTATATTTTGATATGGATTTTATATCTAAAATAATTGTACTAATCTCTCCAGAAGTATATTCTACTTTACATTTTCTCTTATCTTTATCACTATCATGTTTCTCTGTTTTTATTATATATTTAATAGAACTCATTTATTATATATTATTATAGTGTATAATATTTCAATTTTTAATAACCTTCTTCACCTCCTAAATATGTAGAAACTCTATTTTTATTCATAGTATGTTTTAACCCATAGTATACTCCTCCTAAAATCAAGGATCCTAAAATACCATAAGATACTATTTTTTTAGTACTAATTTCATTAGACATATCTTTCTTTATATATGAAGGTTTTGTGAAGTATAAAATAGTCCAGCACGCTATATACAAAGAACCAAATAACACCAGTGGTAATGCATACTTGATGTCCAGATGTAATGCTTGTGAAACTTTATTTGCTACGGATTCGACAATATCGCTCATATTAAAATTCGGTAAGAAATTAAATTTAATTTATTTAAATAATTTTTATTTGTAATATGCCATTTAAATCAAAGAGACAGTTACAAACTTGTTTCGGTAGACAATTATCAGCAAAAGCAAAAGGTGAGAAGTTCACCTGGGATTGTAGAGAATGGTTGAAGAATAAGAAAATTTCTTCAATGTACGAAGGACCTAGAGGAGGATTATATTTTTATGCAGGAGGTTGTAAGGTATATGTCCCATCAGATGCCCAGAAATATGTTAGAAAAAACTATACTATTAAACATGAAAGAAATTAACTAAATTCTTTTAATAAACGTAGCTTGTGGACACGTCCACCAATATTATTAGGATTATAAAACCATTCTACAAATTCTTGACTTTTTATATACTTGATTATTAGTAACTTTCTACACCATCTTTGTAACTTAATTAATTTCTGTAAATTACTAGAGAAATTTCTATTTTGAGAAATCCAAGGCGAATTAAGAGTAGTTACACAATTATATAATATTTTATCTACAATTTGTAATGAAATTAACAATTTACAATTGGACACATATAAGTTTTTTAAATAAATACAATTTCGTAAATCTAAAGATATTATAGATGTATTCCTACAATTAAAAATTTCTAAATACTTTAATTTTTGAACATTAATATTCTCTATATTCTCACACCATGCACAACATACATCTTTTAAATATATATTCAGGCTTAAATCTAGATATGCTAAAAACGAACAGCCAACGCATCGTAGTTCGGTCAAGTTTGTACATTGGGAAAGTATTTCGTGTAATTTTGCAGAAGTTAAAAATATACATTTTGGAACATCAAGTTTGTGTACAATTTTGAGATCAAAAGTATAAATTTCTCCAGTACAAATCATACACATCGAGTCTTTGACAAATACCTTGACACAAATCTAAGTAAAGCTTTGAAATAATAAAGTTTGTTATTCTAACTAAATTAATTCAATTTTTATATTTATTATTAGTAATATGGACAGATATTCTCATCCACCTTATGTTCCTTATTGTCCTCAGACTCCAGCTATTGTAGATCAATATATGCGAGAAGTTAAAGATACAAATACCTATAAATGTGAGACTGGTATATCTAATTCTGTTTATAGCTGCGATGGCTCTATAAGTTATACTTTGCCTTTAGAAATGTATCCTGAAAGAAATAGTATACATCCAGAGATTAAAGTTTTGAAATATTTATCTCTACAAAACTCTCAATTTAATAAAAAAGCAGATCCAAGAGCTTTAGATATTTACAGAAACTGTTAATTTCATCATTAATTAATGATGAAACAAGTTATTTATTATTTTCTAGAACAAACTGTACATACGGGGTAACATCCATCGTTATACATAGGTTCATTACAATCGATACACTTCAACTCTTGATATTCAGGCATTTTTGATAATAATAGAGCCATTTTCCTTGTATATTGTAATTTACAAATTTTGAATGCTTTTTGTATGTCAAATAAATGAACACATTTTTCAAGGATAAACTTCTCTATATTTTGATCTCTAATACACATATATAAATACTCTATCTCTAAATATTTATTACTATTTACTAAACTTACGAAAGCAGAGTAACAAACATATGGATCTTTCTCTTGATTAAAACGTTCTACTATGAATTTATAGTAACATTCTTTACTTGTAGATTTCCTCGAGAAATCATCTATAGATTTTAGGAAATTATGCTTCTTCAATAAAACTAGAGGTTTATTAAAATTCATTTTAGATAATATTATTTTACTAAAAATACGATAAATATTATTTCAATTTTTCTTTATAAATTCTTTCAATAATTTAAGTTTGTGCAAACGTCCGCCAATATTATTAGGATTATAAAACCATTCTACAAACTCTAGAGATTTTAAATATTTAATTATTAGTAAACGTTTCCACCATCTTTGTAGTTTAATTAAATTCTGCAAATTATCAGTAAAATATTTATTTTGAACAATCCAAGGACAATTAAAATAATATATACAACTATAATATTTCTCTTGTAAATATAGACTAGTTAAAGAGTCACAAGAATCACACCGTAATTCTTTTAATTTTTTATTACTTCGCAAATGTAGACTAGTTAAAGATATACAAGAGAAACACCATAGTTGTATTAAATTTATATTATTTCGTAAATTTAGACTAGTTAAAGATATACAATTAAAACAAGATAATAATCGTAAATTTTTATTCTCCTGTAAATTTAGACTGGTTAAAGATATACAATGATAACACTGTAATTTTTCTAAGTTTGTATTATTTCGTAAATCTAGACTAGTTAAAGATGAACAATAACTGCACTGTAATTCTCTTAAATTTTTACATTGATTCAATATCTCTTGTAATTTCTCTGAAGTTAATACTTTACAACTTGACACATTTAATCTTATAAAACGGTCAAGGTTTGTTTTGTGTTTATTTTTACTATCACAAATTATACACATCTTTTAATTACTTTATAATTGTATAAAGTAATTTTCATTTCAATTTTATGGTATATTGATATAATTACAAGAAGTATAATTATCGATTATACAATCTTCGAACTTTATCTGATCAATATTGGTGATTTGATCCGATTTTTTAAACTTAAATATAGGCCAAGGTCTAGGAGTTCTTCCTATTAATTTTTCTGCTGTTTTAATGTGATCATTTTTAATGTAAGTATTACCTATAATATATATCATATTTCTTATCTTGTAGTTTGTACACTGACAAATAAATCTAAATAAAAGATAATATTTAGTTAAATTAACTGGTGTTTCTGTAATTAAATTTTCTTCTCTATTATACACTTGACAATCTAAATATTCTTTATTATTTGACACTTGAAATTGAAGACAAACTGTAGTAGGAATTATAGTCATTCTTTCTAAATCAGAAACATTCCATATATTCAAGATGTGACTTACGCAAAAAGGATTACATACCAAATTAGTAATTAAATATTGTAATTGATCGCAACCTTTATATTCGTCACAATCCATACCATTGTACGATTCTCCCCAATGTCTATACTGAAATCCTTCTACAGGACCACAGTCAGACTCTTTGTAATTTAATCCTGCTTTTGACAGAGAAGGTTTGGATGTAGCCTCTTTGTATAAGGTTACACCATCATTTTCTAGATTTTTAGAGTCAGTATTTCCAGAGATTGTCCACAATACAGTTTTGAGTATACTATCTATATTAATTTTCCTCAATGTACAAACTAACATTCTTTCTGTAACATCAAAGACCATTTTAGTTCCAAATATATTTTTATTATCTGCTACATTTTCTCCTATATTTAATACTTTATTACAAAGATTAATATATTCATACTCAGGATGATTTACTGTACTTGTCGGAGAAGAAGATTCTATTGTTTTTACTGGATTTGTACCTAGATTCTTACCCGAAGGATTAAAATAAAATCTAGTATATTCATTGGTTTTTACAGGATCGGTATGTAACGAAAAGTTCTTTATATCTTCATAAGGAAAAAACTTATCACATTTATAATCACTCTTTAATTTATTGACGATTATTTTGTCACATAAATAGAGAAAATCCTTGACAGCATTGTCAAACAGAAATTTACCTCCTATAATATAGACGTGATCGTATTTTTTATTATCTCCTATACCAGACAGAGCATCTAATAACGAAGAATATATAGAAATTCCTCCATAATCCTCTTGTTTACAAGTTTTACTAATAACTATATTATATCTATTTTCTAAAGGCTTGTAGCTAGAAGGAATAACATTATATGTATTTTTTCCCATAATAACAACGTTTTTATTATTACCTATAGTAATATCCCTAAAGAACTTAGAAATAGACGAATTACTCCAAGGTTGTGTACCATTTTTAGAGATTCCGCCGTTAGAATCTATAGTGACAATTATTGAAAAACGAGACAAAGACATTAAATTAAATATATACTAGTTTTAAATATGTATCTTTGACATATACTTCACAATATTGTGAAGTATCTTTACGGTATTTATATTAAATTTTCAATCTTTTTCATCTGAAGATTGTAGCTTTCCATTGAGATATTCTTTACTGTTGTATACCTTAGATGAAAAATCATTTTTAACTTTAAAATGTAACAAAGGATATTTTATAGAGAAATCTGTTAAATCGAATTCTTTGCAAAACGATGAATCAAGATAATGACCTCCGTCTAATAAAACTGTAGTTTTATTATAAAAACTATTATACTCATCTGAATCTATACTACAGAAGAATTCTTTAGTTTCAGGATTGAAAGATTTTGCAGCAAAATGATGGACTAAACTGGCAGTTAAATCTCTCAAAATATCTTCTCTAGAATAACTATATTTGTTTAAAATAGTAAAATGGTAGTAAGAACCATAGAATGACATTTTGTATTATAAGATATTTTAACTATAATTATAGTTAAAATAAAATTTCAATTTTACTTCACAATATTGTGAAGTATCTTTACGGTATTATTCGTCTTAATCGGACACAATATAATCATTGACCCATTTTGGTAATTTCCATTTATTTTTACTATATGTTTCTACAACATCTATATAAGATCTACAAATCTCTGTAATTTTATTATTCCTATCTATAAAATAATTTGGATCTTTAGAGATTATATCCTTGTAAATCATCTCCATCTTCTCTTTGATTAAATATTGTCCGTCAAAATAGGACTTATTTTCTAATTTTTCTTTTAAGAATTTTATTCTAAGTCGGAAATCTTCTATATTCTCATGAATACACGAGATTTTTTCATTCTTTTCTCTTTTATAAATCTTACAGAATTCTGGATCTAAATTTGTTGCAATTTCTTGTTCTTTTTCTAATGTATTTTTATTAGATTGGTCAGTTCCAAATGCTTCAGAAAATATTGATGATATTTCATCGAAAGCGGCAAAAGAATCAAATTCAGTAGGATTTCGCGCTTCAAAACATAAACTCATTTGTAAATTTACAGTATAAATTAATAACTATATCTCCTCTAATTATTTCAATTTTATATTTACTTTACAAATTGTAGAGTAAATTACTTAGTACAGGAATAGTATATAGAAAACCCTATAGATGTTAATACTAATATTGAACAAATTATACAAGTAATTGTTTTACATTTCGTATCTCCTTCATCTCTATAAAGTAAAGGCTGTTCCATATTCATTATTTAATAAATTTGTAATATTTAATTAAGATTTGTATCATAATCATAGTCGTAAATTTTTATAATATTGTTACTGGAGTTTATAAGAGTCAAAGATATACCAAAATTATCTGCAACAGGTGCTGCGATCTCGAGAGAAATATTACTACCATTTCTATTTGTAATTAAATGAGTAGAATTTACTAAGGCAATAATATATAATAATAGTAAAGTTCTCATTATAATTATTAAATATAAATTCTAAATGGTTTTATAAGAAATTTCTGAATAGACTTCTTACAATATTTTCCGCCAATATTATTAGGATTATAAATCCATTCTACAAACTCTTGAGATTTCATATATTTAACAAGTCTCATACGTTTACACCATCTTTGTATTTTAATTAAGCTCTGTAAATTACTAGAGAAATTTCTATTTTGAGAAATCCAAGGAGATCCAATGAAACAAGGGTATATTGATTTAAGATCGTTATATTGTAAAAATGTTAAAATGCTACAATTAAACAAGTATGATTCTAGTAAATTTTTACATTCCCGTAAATCTAGACTAGTTAAAGATTCACAATTATAACAATATAATGTTTTTAAGTTTACACATCCTTTGGATGTTACTCCTTCGGAGCTCCGTAAATCTATACTAGTTAAAGATGTACAATAAACACACGATAACGTTGTTAAATTTATATTACTTCGTAAATCTAGACTAGTTAAATATGTACAGAAAGAACAATCTAATGTTTCTAAGTTTTTACATTGAACTAAAATCTCTTGTAATTTCTCTGAAGTTAAACTTTCGCAATTTGAAACATTTAACCTTGTTAAAGTATTTAGATTTTCATCAATTTCTCCAGTACAAATTATACACATTTTATATGTTTATTTACTTTACACAAGTGTAAAGTAAATTCAATTTTAATTTGTTTTCTGCCAAACTATGAAAACTTTTCCTCCACTCATCCAAGTAATAGAAGTATAAATTCCTACTATAGTAACTATACCAGATAATTGTCCAAAAGATAACGTATTTATACCTGTCCATTTTGCTGTACCTGCTGAAGGACTAGTTATAGTTAAACTTGTTCCGTCATCTACACTGATATTAGCTGTTACTTGGGTACCTAATCCTATATAATTTCCTACTAAGTTTATTTTTTTCCAAATTACAAATAAATCGCTTCCATTCTTCCAATTTATAGTATTTCCGTTGTCAGTTAAAGTTCCTATAAGAGTTATACCATTATTAAAAACATAATTAATATTATTATTATTTATCCAAACTCCGTTTGTAGCAGTACCATCAGATGTTTTAAATGTTAAATGTTCTCCATCATCTACAATAGATACTGGACTTCCAGGTAATACACTGTTAACTGGAAATGCTAGCCATCTTCCTGAAGTATTATTCGACGTTTGTACCGGAACTATAGGAGCAATACAAGCTTGAGTGTTACAAGATTGAGTGCTAGGATCTGTACTAGGACATAATTTTCCATTTCCACTAGGTATAGGATTAGTACAAGTTCTAGTTTGACTTCCACCTCCACAGGGCGCGCTACAAGTACTCCATGTTGTCCATCCTCCATCAACTGGGATAGGATTGTTTCCAGAACAATCTTGTGTATTACAAGATTGAGTATGATCTCCAGTACATATAGATCCACCATTTGATGGCGCAGGATTCGTACAAGTTCTATTTTGACTTCCTCCTCCGCAAGATTCACTGCATGCGCTCCAATCTGACCATCCTCCATCCACACTGATAGAATTAGTCAAAGGAGGCTGAGTAGAAGAAGTAGAGTATTTTCTTACTAAAATAGCAAGTATAATAAATCCTAATATTCCTAACCCTATTACTACGTATTTGTTCATGTTATAAATTAATTCTATAATAAATTAATCTTTTTTCCACACTAATGGCGGACTTACACCAGTCCATGTTATATACAAGAAATCTGATATAAAAGATATAGTACCAGTTAACTGACCGTAAGTAAGAGTACCATCTTTATTCCATGTAATAGGACTAGAAACATTATTCATAACTATATTAAGATTATTACCTGAAATAGTTATTGAAGCTTTAATACCTGGTACAGGCATTGTTGTAGTATAATTTCCTGCTAAAACTATCTTCTTCCAAATTGCAGGAGTATCTTGTTGAAATGTTAAAGTTGAATCATTGTCAGATAAAATACCTGTTATGCTTTTACCGTTAACATCTACTGCAGAAATACTAGAAGTTGTAATCCATTTCCCTGTAATAGTAGGCTTAGTTCCCTCTGAAAAAGTTAAATTTGTTCCATCATCTGTAATTTTAACCATATCATTAATTGTTGTATTTATCCAATTACCTGTTAAATTTGTAGAGACAATTGGATTACTGGGATTGCTAGGATTGATAGGATTATTATTGTTATACCAATTATCAAGGGGAATTGTAGGAGTAGAAGTATTTTTATTTACTATAAATATTACAATTAAAATAATAGCAAATACTCCTATACCTATCCAAATATATTTATTCATATTAATAATAAATTTTATATTAAATGTTGAAGAAAATTGAAATTTATTTTAGTTGTTTTTATTTAATTTCATCTTATTTTATTAGTATATTTAAAAATGTCTTCTGTATGTTCTTGTAATGGTATTAGTATAGGTAACAGTGATTATAAAATCTTTACATGTTTGCATTGTGAAAGAAATTTATATAAAAAAGATGAAATTAATTCTGTAGAAGTATTAACTAAAAAAGATGAAATTAATTCTGTAGAAGTATTAACTAAAAAAGTATCTGAGTTATTTGCTATAGTTTCTCTTCAAGATGTAAAAATAAAAACATTACAAGATTCAATAGAGAAAACCAATATTAAAGACGATGATGCGTCAATTAAAAGAAACTTAATATCTGAAATGAAAGATTCTTCTCCCGTAAATACCGCTTACAGTGATTATAATAAAGATTCTTTAACAAGCGAAGAGAAAGAATTGATTTTTCAAGATATTTGTCAGAAAGATTTTAATTATTTTAATATTGGAGGAGTGGTAGATATCTATAAATTAAAAGCTTTATGTTCACACTATGATAATGCAAGATGTTTATACGAAGAAATGGAATGGTGTTTACCTATATGGTATCAGACTAAATATTTAAAAACCCCAATTAAAAATCCTAATAATTCCAAGTAAATCTATGTTCTTACATCACAGATATGTGATGTAATAATTTGTAGAATAAATAAATTTCAAGAATAATTAATCTTGAAAAGATGTAATGTCTAGAACTTTTGGAACAGTATTACGTTCTCAATCTCCTAAAGTAGAAGCTGATTTTCATAAATTCGCAGCAGCGATGCCTACTAAAATTCCCATAACATTGCCTAAAAATTTCGATGGAAGAGTAGTTTGGAAAGACTATCTTTCTTCTATAAATTCACAAGGAAAATGCGGAGATTGTTTTGCTGAGGCTTCTACCTCAGCATTAGCCGACAAATTTGCCATACAATCTTTAGGTCAAATTAAGGTTGATTTGTCTTCAGCTTCTATGGCTATTTGTGAAGAAGTAAATGGTACATCTGATACTTTCAAGGCTGAGGTAGAAAGTATGGCCAAAAGTCAGGAAATTAACGAAAAATCTCACGCTGCTATAGCTTGTATGGGAAATACTTTATATAATGCTGCCAGACATCTTTATATATTTGGTGTACCTAAGAAAGGTTGCGGAGATTCTAAAGATATGTCAGCTTATAAGATACTACAAGATTATACAGCCCCATCCGATATACCTGTTTGTCAATCTATCTATGGTTTAGCTAGAGATCATTGTATTGATAATTCTCCTATGAGAGTATATAGAGCTGCTTATGCTTTCTCAATTGCTGCTGACCCATCGGATGGAGGATACGAAGATGTAGCCAAATACGAGATTTATAGATTCGGTCCTGTAATTGCAGGCTTTCAAGTATTCTCTGATTTTATGAATGGTTACGACGGGACAACTATTTATACCCATCCGGATGCAAATGCGCAAAATATGGGTGGTCATGCTGTGTCTCTCCTTGGTTGGGGTACTGAATTACAAGATGGTAAGGAAATTGACTATTGGATCGTTCGAAACTCTTGGGGAATTTCTTGGGGAGAAAACGGATTTTTCAAAATACAGAGAAATATACAAGATTGTCAATTAGAAAAAAATATTGTAACTGTTGTTCCTAAACTTCCAGGTTTAAATAATATTATAAATATCGCAGGTTATTCTGATACATTAAATACTGGTTTAATTCAACAATCTGATGATCAAACATTGAGCGCTTATCAAGTAGATGAAGATACTGGATATCCCATGACAATATACAATAAAATTAAAAGTGGAGAGGTTAAAGGTGATTTAACACCTTTGTTAAATAAATCTGTAGTACCTGACTTTGGAAGTTTTTATGCTGGTAAAATATCACAATATCCAATGTATCAAGATTATCTTTCTTCTGGTGGAAAATTAGTAAAGAAAACATTTTATTCTTCTTATAAATATTACATACTAATTCTTCTTGCTTTAGCGGGTGTAGGTGTATATATCTGGTATAGACGAAGAAAAATGAATCGATTTTAATCATGACATTTTCATCATAAATTTATGATGAAACAAAAATTGAAAATTTATTTTATCTTTTTATATAAATGTATCTAATATTTTAATTAATACATACTCCTTAACTCTCAATTATTTTTCAATATATTCTTATCTTTCACAAAATGTCATCTCCAGGTGAAATCTTACATGTAACTAATTTAAGAGATTTTAATTATGAAAATGCTGTAAAGATCGGTTGCAGTGTTAAACAAGATGAGAAAAAACTTAGATCTCATTCAAATCAATTTGTCTATAATCCTACAGATCATTATGTTAAAGTTATCGATGCTAGAAAAGCCAAAGAACAATTAAGAGCATTAATCCTCGCAGAATATCCTAATAGTAAAATAGAAGTTGGTAGTACACATCCTCACAAGTTTAAAATATCATTAGCAGAAGCTCGTATATTTGCAGATCTTGTGGGATCGGAACAAGCTACAAATAGCCATTTGTATTTCTCTTCTAAAGAAAGAGAGGCCGCGTCTGAGAGACATGATAATTCAGAGAAAAAACAAAATAAATATCGATTTGAAAAGGAGGATGATATGGATGATGAAAATTGCGAAGAATATGATATTGAAGAAAAATATGAAGATGAAAAAGATTTATCTGAAGAAGAAACTCCAGTAGTAACAATCTTAAAAACTAGAATAAACTTTGATGGTGTAAAACAATACTTAATTAAAGCTAGTACTTCTCTAGATCTTACAGAAGAAGATATTAATGGATATCTATGTCAAGGATATAGACTAGTTAGATGTCAAAGAACTAGTTATGGTGCAAGAAATGTAGAATGGTCAAACAGTTGGATTAATTCAAAATATATTGACAATTAATCATAGTAATTTAATTGTCTTTCATCACTATATAGTGATGAAAATTATGTCAAATAAAATAAAATAATATTGTAATGTTCGATTGGGAGATCTTAAACTCTCTTGTAAATATAGATTTGTTAAATAATGATTTTCCTTGTATATCATCTACGAAGAAATCTTCTATATTTTGGACCAGTTCTTACTCTGTATTTAAGAAATATAATATACTTTGTTACTCTCCTATTAAAATTACGAGGATTTAATTAAAAGGATTATTCTTTGTTAATTTCTCTATAGCTCTTTTAATTTTTCTTTTCTCTTTTCTATTAATATCTACTTCGCCTCTTCCAGGATAAGTAAATGTTATTTTTGGTGGTACAATTTTTTTCCATCCACTTTCAACTAAAACTCTTCTAGTTTCTATAGCTTCTTCCATAGTCATATATGAGACTTGTTTCTGTATCTCTTGACCCTTTTCTTTACATTCGTAAACACTAGTGATTTTCCCAGAAGCATCATTTGCGCATATCCATTTTAGTACTCCCGTAGGATCAAACTCTGGATTATAATAACCAAAGGGTAAATTATCTCCATCGTTAAATAAATCTTTAATCTTGAAATTATCTAAAAAATTATCTACTACATTCTCTGAAACTTTTTCCTCGCTCATTATAAGTTTACAATATATTCTTTATATAATTATTTGTATCACAAAATTTAATATTACCTGTGGTAATATTAAAATATCAAAACATTATTACAAATAATATTAATATGCCGATCCATAGAGGTAAAGACAGTAAAGGTCTATATTATCAGTGGGGTTCTAGAACTAAATATTATTATACTTGTAATAATAAAAAGAGTAGAGATAAAGCGTATGAAAAATCAGCTAGGCAGGCTAGAGCGATTTATGCTTCAGGTTACAAGGGTTAAATTCTTTCAATAGTTTAAGTTTATGAAAATTTCCTCCAATATTATCTGGAGAGTATATCCACTCTATAAATTCTTGAGATTTCATATATTTAATTATTAGCAATTTTCTGTACCATTTTTGTAGTTTAATTAATCTCTGTAAATTATTAGAGAAATCTTTATTTTGACAAATCCAAGAACAATTAGAACAATCTATATAACCATTGTATTCCTTTGGTAGATCTAGACTAGTTAGAAATTTACAATCAAAACACTGTAATTTTATTAAGTTTATATTATTCCGTAGATCTAGACTAGTTAAAGATGTACAATAAGAACACACTAACATTTCTAAGTTTATATTATTTCGTAAATCCAGACTAGTTAAAGATGTACAAAAATTACACCATAATCTTGTCAAGTTTACATTACTTTGTAAATCTAGACTAGTTAAAGATATACAAGAATTACACCATAAGTTTGTTAAGTATTTATTATTTCTCAAATCTAGACTAGTTAAATATCTACAAGAATAGCACTCTAATTCTTTTAAATTTTTATTACTTCGTAAATCTAGACTAGTTAAAGACGTACAAGAGTGGCAACTTAATTCTTTTAAGTTTATATTATTTCGTAAATCTAGACTAGTTAAAGGTGTGCAAGAAGAACACCCTAATTGTATTAAGTTTTTATTATTTCGTAAATCCAGACTAGTTAAAGATGTACAATAAGAACACCCTAATTGTATTAAGTTTTTATTATTTCGTAAATCCAGACTAGTTAAAGATGTACAATAAGAACACAATATTATAGTCAAGTTTTTACATTGATTTAAAATCTCTTGTAACTTCTCTGAAGTTAAGTTTGAACAGTATGAAATATTTAACTCTGTCAAAGTATTAAGATTTTGTTTATAAATTTCTCCAGTACAAATTATACACATGTTGTTTAATAATTATTTACTTCATATTATGAAGTAAAATTTCAATTTATTACTTTAAATTTTTAAGCAACCATTTCTTATATAAACGTCCTCCTATATTATCTGGAGCGTATACCCACTCTATAAACTCTTGAGATTTTAAATATTTAATTATTAGTAGTTTTCTATACCATCTTTGTATTTTAATTAATCTCTGCAAATTATTAATAAAATCTTCATTTTGAGAAATCCAAGGACAATCAGAATAGTCTATATGACCATGGTATCCTTTTGGTAAATTTAGACTAGTTAAAGATGGACAATTAAAACACCACAATGATAAGTTTATATTTTCCGGTATATTTATAGAAGTTAGAGACTTACAATTGTCACAGTGTACTGATGTTAATTTTTTATTTTCTTGTAAATCTAGACTAGCTAAAGATATACAATTATAACAATATAGTGATGATAAGTTTTTACATTGAATTAAAATCTCTTGCAATTTCTCTGAAGTTAAGTTCCGACAACATGATGCATTCAATCCTTCTAAAGTATCAAGTTTTTCTTTATAAATTTCTCCAGTACAGATCATACATATACACATCTTTGTTTATTACTTTCTTGTATAATATACAAAATTATTTCAATTTCTCTTTGTTAAGTCTTTTAATAGTTTAATTTTGTATAAACGTCCTCCAATATTATTTGGAGAGTATACCCATTCTATAAACTCTAGAGATTTTAAATATTTAATTATTAGTAGTTTTCTATACCATTTTTGTAGTTTAATTAATCTTTGTAAATTACTAGAGAATTCTTCATTTTGAATAATCCAAGGGCATTTATATTGATTTATAAAACCTTTGCATTCTTTTGGTAAATTTAGACTAGTTAAAGATTTACAGGAAGAACATACCAATGTTACCAAATTTTTATTATTTCGTAAATCTAGACTAGTTAAAGAATTACAAAAATTACAATATAATATTTTTAAGTTTATATTACTTTGTAAATCTAGACTAGTTAAAGATGTACAAAAAGAACACCATAATTCTTCTAAGTTTATATTACTCCATAAATCTAGACTAGTTAAAGATGTACAGTAGAAACACCATAATGTTACTAAGTTTATACATCCTTTGGATGTGACTCCTTCGGAACTACTCCGTAAATCTAGACTAGTTAAAGATGAACAATTATAACAATATAATATTTCTAAGTTTTTATTATTCTGTAAATTGAGACTAGTTAAAGATGCACAATAATAGCAATATAATGCTTTTAAGTTTTTACATTGAATTAAAATCTCTTGCAATTTCTCTGAAGTTAATAGATTACATTCCGAGACATTTAAATCTGTCAAAGTATTAAGATCTTCTTTGTAAATTTCTCCAGTACAAATTATACACATTTATTATTATCTCATAAATTTATTTTACTTCACTGACCGGTGAAGTAAAATTTCAATTTATTACTTTAAATTTTTAAGTAACCATTTCTTGTATAAACGTCCTCCAATATTAGTCGGAGAGTACACCCACTCTATAAACTCTCGACTTTTCATATATTTAATTAATAGTAACTTTCTATACCATCTTTGTATTTTAATTAATCTCTGCAAATTATTAATAAAATCTTCATTTTGAGAAATCCAAGGACAATCAGAATAGTCTATATGTTTGTATTCCTTTAATAAATTTAAACTAGTTAAAGAATTACAAAAAATACCAAATAAAATTTTTATTTTTTTATTTTCTCTTAAATCCAAAGAAGTTAAAGATGTACAATGAGAATATGTCAATGTTTTTAGAATTTTATTCTCTCGTAAATTTAAACTAGATAATTTAATACAAAAATTACACTGCAATTTGTTCAAATATTCACATTTTTCTAAATTTATATTTGTCAGAGAAATACAATTATAACATGTCAAATATTTGAAATGTTTATTTTCTCGCAAATCTATAGTAACTAAAGAAGTACAATTTGTACAGTCTAATTTTACTAACATTTTACATCGAACTAAAACTCTCTGTAAAAATTCAGATGTTAGGTTCCTACAATTTGAAACATCTAGTCTCTGTAAAATGTCGAGCTTTTCATTATAAATATTTCCTCTACAAATTATACACATTTTTAGTATATATTAATGTTTGTAATATTTTTTCAATTTTATATAAAATTGAAAAAATATATTATCTTATATGGTATATATTATTTTAAATTCTCTGAAACTAGTTTAATATAATATTGTATTATTATAATATGAGCGATCAAGATTATATTCTGGCTACTATTCTCGATGCTATGCATCTGGAAGAACCTATACCAGAGATAGCTTTACATTCTCCTGAAAAAGTTCAAAAAGTCGAAACTTCTCCTCAAATTTTACCTTCTAAAATAGATAAAATATTTCATAAAAAAACAGAAGGAATAGATAAAATGTTTTTGAATCAAACTACAGAAATTGAAGCTGCTTTTGGAAGTTGGAAAGGAGAAACCTTTTATCCTGATATTTTATCTAAATCTTTATTTGGTAATTTGAAGGAATTATTGTTTAATGAATCCAGTGTAGATCATTCGTTTAATAAAACAGAAGTTCATAGTATTAAATCCCAGCCTTTGATTAGAAAAATTATAGATTTAAATAGTGGTAATATTTCATATCAAAAGAAGCATAGATTCAGTAGTATTGATGATAAAACTTGGGGTATTAGAGTATCGGAATCCAAAGAGGAATTTGTCGATGAAAAACAATGGAATAGTTCCTATAGATCTGCTAGTAAAAACAATTATGATTTTATTAGAATAAGAGACAGAGATACATTTAAGCCAAGTAGAAAATCTAGATTTTATGGAGTAATCATTGAATTAACTTGTGTAAAGGAAATTACAGACAATGGTATTTATTCTAAATTAGAAGTGGAGATAGAGAGAACAAATACTAAAATACAAGGATCTGAATTTAGAAGAATTGTATCTGAAATTTACTCCATGACTTTTGATTTAATTCCTAGTACTATTCCTGTATCATCTTTAACAGAGAGAATTCATGGAGTTAAAATATTCAATAGTTTGTTTGATGCAGACTTTAAGAACCCGTTGAAATTACAATCTAACTTTTGGTCAAAGCCTGTGAATCTAAAAGTAAGAGATATGTTGAATCCTCACTTTGATCCTGCAGTAACATTAAAGATGGATGGTCTACGCTTGTTCTTTCTCGTAGGAAACAACGCTACGTATTTAGTTAAACCTCCTTATGATATTCATGTCGTCGGACAAGGATCTTCTGAATTATACGGGACTTTAATTGATGGAGAATTTCTTGATGAAAACAAAGCTTACTATTCATTTGATATATTATTTCGTACTAGACTAGATGTAAGAAGTGAAAATCTTGAATCTCGGTTAACTATATTGAAGGAATTATCTGAATTTTTATTAAATGATATTAAATGGATAAATAAGAAATTCTTTACAAATTTGCTAGAAGACGAGCCAAGTGAACCTTCTGAGCCAGTTATACCAGAAAAAGAAATACATAAATCTTTAGCTCATGCTATAAAGAAAAATAAAGCTTTCGGTAAAGCTAGAAAGCCTAGTATATTACGAGGATTAGAAATGACTGGTTATTCTAGAAAAGATGCTATTCATGTATTAAGATCTGATAATTTAGAAGAAATAAAGGATGCTATATCTGCCTTGAAAAATATGAAAAAAATGACTAAAGAGGAAATCGCTGAAGAATATTTGGAGCAGTCAAAAACTAAGAAAGTCAGTAGAAAATCTAAAGACGATTTCTATCAAAATATCAAGGATGCTGATGAAGAAGCTGGTTCTTATGATGAAAAAACTCAACCTATAGATGGCTTCATTTTACAGCCTAAAGGTCCATATTCTGATACTCCTCTTAAGTGGAAGCCAAATAATACTATAGATTTTTTAGTTACTCAAGATCCTTCTAAATTTAGTAATAACATCAAAGCACCTAAATTATCTGGAGATAGATTCTATATTTTGTCGTATGATTCAAAAACTAATATTAATGGTGTATTTCAAGCCAAATATGTTGTTTTTACAAGTTCTTCACAGGGAGATAGAGGAATCATATTTGATGGTATTGTTGAAATTTCTGGAGGAAAACATCAAGGAAGAAACGTTGAAGGAGAGATTGTAGAATTCGAATGGGATATTGATAATAAATCTTTGAAACCTATGAAGTACAGATATGATAGAGATTATCCAAATAAACTAATGGTTGCTAGAAGTGTATGGGCAGATATTCACAATCCTTTACCCTTTGAAACTCTAGAAGGAGAGAATCTTTTGTTGTTTAGAAAATACGCTAATATTGACAAGGAGAATTGTTTGGAAAGCGCTTTTAAACAGGGAGATATTATAGTAGATATAGGATTTGGTAGAGGAGGAGATGCTTTAAAATACAGTAAAATAGGAATAAAGCATGTGTTTGCTATAGAACCAGACTCATCAAATAGAGATGAATTTGAGAGAAGAGTAAAAACAATGGATATATCATTTACTTATACTTGGATTCCTATAGGAGCAGAGAATACAAAACAAGTATTAGAATACGTCAAGGATTCTCCATATAAAGTAGAAAATATTACTGGTATTGTCGCCTTTAATTCCCTCACATTTTTCATGGAAAGTAAAGAGAAATTTGAAGGTGTAATCAATACCATCTCTGAATTATCTAATTCTGGTACTAAATTCGTAGGAACTGTATTGAATGCTGGAATTCCTACAGATGGACTGGATTTATTAAATAAATCTAAAAAAGCCACTATAACCCAAAATGAATATTTAAAGTTTAAGCTAGAGGAGATTAAGAGAGAATCTTCGAATAATAATATAGTATGGGATACACCAGGATTTACTATAACAGCAAAAAATTTAACAAAAGAATTATATGGTAATGAAATTCTCATAAATATTAAAGAAGAGACGGCTATAGTCAAGAATCAAACAGAGTGGTTATTTTACTTTGTAGCATTGAAGCAATATTTAGTTCGCAATGGATTAGAGTTACTCTATGAAAAACAATTAAGTGGACCTATAGCAAATAAATTACCAGATTATGCTAGAGAATTCAGTGGAATGTTTACAAATTTTGTTTTCGTAAAAAGACAAGAGAAGATTAGAATCGCAACTAAATCTTTATTACAACCAAACGAAGAAGATAGTATAAATCTAGACCATTTAATTTCAAAGAATATTGTAGAGGACGATGACTTGATAAAAAAACTAAAGAGAACTATTAGTAAAAATTCTAAATTATCAAAGTATAAACACGATTTATACTTTGTATTGTACACAGTAGGATACAATACAGAATCAATCTCGAGATTACTAGAGAAGGGTAAAGAAGATGAATTTTACGAAGCCATGAATTTAGTAAAGAAATTCAATTCAAAGATAGACGATTTAGATAGAGAAGAATACAAGGAAGAGGAAGAATCTAAAAAAGTTAAAATAAAACCATTGAACTTTGTTTATATTGGTGTAGAGCAAGATAGCAGTAATATATTTCATGCTATTTCTAGAGCAGTCAATGATAAATATAGTAAAATGGATAAAGAAAAGAGAAAAAAGTATATATCAAACTTAAGAAGTGAAGTAGCTGCAAATGCTAGTATCTCTGAATTAAAAAAGATTGACAATGGTAGAGTGTATGCTGCATTAAAAGAAAAATACGGAAATAGCAATAAAGCACTAGAAGAGTTTAAAAAATTAATAGACTCTGAAGAATGGATAGACAAGAGTGCTTTATTATTACTCTCTAATCATTTAGAGACAAATATTTATATTATAAATTCTCGAATGAATATAGAGAGATTTAATGATTCTTGTTTAAGTAATTATGATAAAACTGTACTATTGTTTACACCAGATAATATACACTACATGGTCATTGGGCAAAGAATAGGTAAAGGAATTAGAACTACTTTTGACAGTAACAATATAGTAATCAAAAACATCAGAGTACAAGCTTGTTCTTTATAATTTATATTAACTTTATATTTCTTGATAAAATTATCAAGAAATTGAAATAATTAATTATATAATTTGTACTATACAATAAACTTCAATCATGTGTATAGTATGCGAAAATTCAAAATCTTTATTGTTCAAATTTGTTAATAAATTTTATAATCCCTACAAAAACAAAAAGATATTGGATGTATCATGTTGTCAAAATTTAACCTCTGAGAAATTGCAACAAGTTTTAATTCTATGTAAAAACTTAGAAATATTATATTGTTATAATTGTCCATCTTTAACTAGTCTAGATTTACGAAATAATATAAACTTGACAACATTAGGGTGTTCTGATTGTAAATCTTTAACTAGTCTAGATTTACGAAATAATAAAAAGTTGGTAACATTATGGTGTTTTGATTGTACATCTTTAACTAGTCTAGATTTACAAAGTAACTCCGAAGGAGTCACATCCTTTGGATGTGTAAACTTAATAGAATTGCTGTGTTATTCTTGTAAATCTTTAACTAGTCTAGATTTACGAAATAATAAAAACTTAATAAAATTACGATGTGACAATTGTCCATCTTTAACTAGTATAGATTTACAAAATATAAACTTAATAGAATTACGATGTGATAATTGTCCATCTTTAACTAGTATAGATTTACGAAATATAAACTTAATAGAATTGCTGTGTTATTTTTGTATATCTTTAACTAGTCTAGATTTACGAAATATAAACTTACGATCACTAAGATGTTATAATTGTACATCTTTAACTAGTGTATATTTACCAAAGGAATACAATGGTTATATAGATTGTTCTAATTGTATATCTTTAACTAGTCTATATTTACCAAAGGAATACAATGGTTATATAAATTGTTCTAATTGTATATCTTTAACTAGTCTAGATCTAAAGGAATACAATGGTTATATAGGTTATAGATTATATAATGATTATTCTAATTGTTCTTGGATTTGTCAAAATAAAGATTTCTCTAGTAATTTACAAAAGTTAATCAAGCTACAAAAATGGTATAAACGTATGAGAATAATTAAATATATGAAATCAAAGCAATTTATACAATGGTTTTATAATCCTATCAATATAGGTGGACGTATTCATAAGATTCGTTTATTAAATTCTTTAGTAAATTCTAACTAAAAATTTACAAATTTCTCATTACTTTTACAGTAATGAGAAATAAATTGAAAAATAAAAATAGCTTTTATAATATTTTATTTCATAATTATTATTTTTATTACAAACTTTTATCTTTATAGAATACAATGGAGTACGTTGATTTTTTCGATGATTTAAAAAATCGTTATGTAGAGTTTTCAAACTTTGCAAAAACTAAAATAGAGATTGATGGAGTAGTTTATCCCACTACAGAGCATTATTTTCATGCTATGAAATTTTCCAGTCAGGATTTTGGAGAAGGAACTCCATCTTTAGAAAGTTCCCAAGAAGATAGAGAATGGTATATATCTAAAATTATAGAGAGCAGTACACCAAATAAAGCAAAAATATTGGGTAATCAAAAATTATCTGGTAGATTTTCAGCAACTTATACTCTAGGTACTCATGATAAAACTCTTTTATCTGATATTGTTAAACAATCTATAGAGAAAAACATAAATATTAGATCTGACTGGGATAAAATTAAATTAAAAGTTATGTATAAAGCTGTTAAAGCTAAATTCGACCAGCACAAGGATTTAAAGAAATTATTACTTAGTACAGGCGATAAACTTATTAGAGAAGTTTCTCCTTATGATTCTTATTGGGGAATTGGTAAGGATAAAAATGGACAAAATAGATTGGGTGTAATCTTGATGAAAATTAGAACAGAATATATGGTAGAGAATCCTACAGATGACAATGAACAAATAGCTAGAGTTAAACAATTATTTAATGAGGGTAAATCTTGGAAAAAAATTAGAAAAGCTTTAAAAAAGGAATTTCCTAAAAGAATATCAAAGAAAAAAACACAAGAAATTATCGATTATTTGTCTGGAGCAAAACTTTTGAAACCCGGACAAATTCCTGTAACAGATCTTAATGAAGAAGAACAATTTGCTTTTGTAAAGAAAGTATTAGACAAACAATCACTGAAGAATACTTCTACTTGGAAATTATACGAAATGTTACAAAAAACATTTAATCCTGTCATTCCCAGAGATACTTATGATAATTATATAGATAATTATATCCCCATTGAAAAGAAAGAAACTCCCTCTGAGAAAATCTCTGAAGATTTAATTTTGATACAGAAGGATGAGATTAGAAAAATTATTAAACAACAAAAGGAGGATTTACCATCTTTTACTCTTAAAAAATTGTATAAAATGATGAAAGAAAAATTTGGGAAAGATACTATGAGTAAAAATAGTATAAAAATGTATGTACAAGATTTACTTGTAAATTTAACAAAGAAATTTCAATCTGGTATTAAGAAGGGAGATGTTGTAGAAATTCAACAGATGTATTTTGAAGCTCCTCCAGAGTACGGTTTAGCAGAAGAACAATTGAAACCTTTGAGGGTAAAACAGCCTAAATCAGGATGGGAAACTGAAGCTGCAGCAAAAGATTCTTATGGAGACACCAAAGAACCAGATGAAGAAGTAGAAGAGAAACAAGATTTCAAGTATATTGACAAGAAAAACATATCTATTGAGGAAGATTTAGAGTATAAATTTCAAGAGGTTGATATATTTGAGAATCCTTACTTTGCTCAGATTGCTAGAAACTTTGGGTTCGCCACAGAGAAAAAACTTGTACCTATAGAGTACAAAAGAAAAGTAGATAATACAAAAGTTATTGGTAAAGTAACTGGAATTAGAAAGAAAAAAGTCGGCGCTTTTGATGTACTACTCCCCATAAGAGAATATGAAGAAATTAAAATTATAGGAGAAAATTTAGATAAATCAAAGTTTTTACCTAGAGACTCTAGTGAAAATATAGTTGATTCTTTCAATAATGTTTTATTTAGAAAAGAAGGAGATGTTGGAAGAGATTTAGCTTTAAAAGGCTCAGACTCTACTATATTATTTGAATCTAAACATATTACAGAAGAAGATGTTTTGAACGCTCCAGTCTCTGATGATGTAAGAACAAAAACTAGAAATTTATTATTTGAACATTTGGCTAAAATAAAACCTAGTTTAATCACTAAAGAATCCTCTAAAGCTGCTATTGTTAAAAACTCTACTAGTGGTGTAGAGTATCCTACTATTTTAGAGGCCCCGCTTAAAAGATTCGATATATATTACTATGATGAATTTAAAATGTGGTATTGGGCCAGAATGCACCATAAAGTAGTGGATATGGTTGATATAGAAATGATTAAAGAAGCTACAGAGAAGAAAATTCAACAAGATAATGATCCTGCTAATTTAATCAAGGAATTAGCAAAGAGAAACAAGGGAATATTAAAGGGTACAGATCTAGATGCTATCAATATACTACTTGAAAAGGAGAAAAATTTTAATATTACTGATCCTAGTAAAAATATGAATGTTTTTGAAACTATTCTACTCCACGAATTACAAAGACAATATGAAGAAAGATCAATAGAGATTGAGAAGAATTTAGAAAATGGTATAGGTACTCAGTTTGTAGCAGATGACACAGATTTCTATAATTATATTCCCAATGTTAAAGACCAATTCTTGGATAAAATAAAGAGAACAAAAATAAATATAAACGAGGGCATGGAGCCAGTATCAAAAACAGTTTATCAAGTTGATTATGCTCGAGTCCTAACAAGTATAGTATCAAAATATCTTCGACTACATTCCAAGACATTTGATGTAGAATACAAGATAATGTTTGACAAGGAAATGATTGTACAATTTAGTACATTAACTCCTACAGAATACGATAGAACTATATTTGAAAATGATTACTTGAATATCCTTAATGAATCTTATAATAAATATTCTGAGGATTATAACAAAGCATTAGAGTCTGTAAAAGTAGCTCTTGTTAAAGCAGGACAATCAACTTCGATTATACAAGATGCTATTAGTTCTGATGAAGGCAATTTATTTATGAGTAAAATTACAGAGTTTGAAAGCGTAGTATTTCGAAACTCTAAAAATACAGAAGATTATATTCATGATTGTTTAACTCCTGTATTGTTCTTGGATACTGTAGGATTAGGAGAATATGCTAGCTTTTTCAAGGCTAAGATCGTATCACAAGAGTTTGATGTTGCCAAATTATATGAAGCTACATTGGCCCACTATATTCCAGAGATGATGATGCATAAAAATATTAGAGAATCAGAGCATTGGACGAGAGCAGAAAATACACTAATAGATTGCCTTGATTACCACAAGAGAATATTTGTAGATTCTTATATACAAACATACGATAAATTTAGAAAGAAGAGACGATTTATCGAAGTACCATTTATTGATAGAAATCTATTCGTCAGTCCCAAGGAAAGATGCTTTGAAGATACAAATGCAGATGAAGTACTACATATTCCAGATGATAAACTTGTTATTTGTTTAGATAGAGGAACTTACACTTGTCATAATTCAGATGAAGTAATGAGTAATTATCTACAAGGAAATACTATAAATAAATTAACAAATAGAGAATTTCCTCACGAATTTATTAGAAAATTAAGAACTAGACAATCTGAGTTGTTGTTTGGAGAAGATTTAGTCCAAGAGTTTGAATTAAAAGAACTAGAGGATGCTATAAGAAATAATAAATATTTATCTGGTTTAAGTAATTCATCGGCTCTAAAAAAAATAGGCTATGATTCATCAGAGATTTCTTATTTACTTAGAGAGGGTAGAAAAGATCAATTAAAAATAGCTATAAATGTTGTAAATAAATATATAGAGAAGAATGGTAGAGGAAAATTAAAAGAGATTTCAGAGGAGAGTGATGATGAGAAATATAACTCAGGTCCTGAATACGCAAACTCGTCAGAAAGCGAAACATCAGAAGAAGAGAGTGACTCGGAAGGGAGGCATTGAAGAATCCGTCGTTATAAAAGGGTTCTCTTGGTATCAAAATAGTTGTTATATAGATAGTTTACTAATGATTATGTTTTATGGTTCTTCTAGTTTTTATCGAGATATTATTAAAAATACAAATGTAGATACAATTGTCTATGAAAGTATACCAGCAATATGTTCCAGCAAATCTACTATAAATACAGACCAAAAGGTTAGAGCGTTAACCAAGAAAATACAAGTACAATTATTACAAGATTTTTCTTCTTTAGAGGAAGGAGAATTTGTAGAATGTACTCCTCTTCGAGAATTACTAAGTAAATGTTTTCCTGATATGAAATCTCAAGGACATAGAGGAAAATTTCAAATGTATAATGTATCTGAATTGTATAATACTTTTACTGAATTATTTCCTGCGATGAAATTAAAATTGTATATTGAAACAGAAAGTGACAAATATGGTCACGATTTTGATTGGAAACTTAGACCCTTACTTCAAATGTGGGATTTTATGGCTCCCATACAATACGAAAATTATGAAAGACCTTCGTGGATTACAAGAGAACCTGAATATGGTCCTAATATAGATATATATCCTCGCCCCAAAGATAATCCTCCAGTTTTAGTATTTCAAAATGGCGGGTTTCCTCCTATAAGAAAATTCGATTCTATTTCTTCAGAAACTATTGATGGAATAGAGTATGAAAAATCTAATAAATTTGGAGAAGTTATTAATGTAGGATACGACAAGTATAGATTATTTGGAGCGGTTATATTACAGGGTACTAGACCTGGAAAAGAAGGAGGCAGACATTACATCTCGTATGTGAGAAGAGAATCCTCCGGAATACCCTCCGGAATACCCTCCGGAATACCCTCCGGGTGGTTCAGATATAACGATGTACAGGAAGAATTTGTCGAAATAGATAGATTGCCTAGTACGGTATTTAGAGAAATTGTAGGATCTAAACCAGAGATGTATTTTTATGAGAAACTTAATTAAATAAATGTCTTGTGTAAGTATAATGTCTGAAAATGTATTGTATGTTAAATCACAACTCACAGAAGAAGATGTCCGAAAAATAGTTAGAGAAGAATTAAAGAAGTATGAAAATCAACAATTAGATACTAACAATTACTCTAGTTATAAACCTTCAAAACCTATAACTAGATTGAATATAATACAGCCTCATTTCTCTACAGATAAATATTGTTCATCTAATAAACTACCTTAAAGAAACTCCTTTAAATATTCATTATATTAATATAATGAATTCTCCAAAATGAGCGATAAAACAGAGTTATTATCTAAATTAGATATATTAAAAGCTAATGGATATCCACAACTTATAGTTAAAAATGTTTCTATAGATGATACATATGAAGAAATCAAACTTACTTACGAAATAGCAGTACAAAAATTAAAAGACAATCAAGAAGATGAAATTTTTAGAAGTTTCATAAAATCTATTGATATTTGGTACGATTTATGTTTTCATAAAGAACATAAAGAAAGTTACAATTTAATTTTAGTAGAGATTAGAAGAGTATTTGAATTATTTAATGTTTCTAAATTTATACAAGAACAAAAAGATAGAATAGATCATACACATGAACTCAGAGATAAAATAACTAAAATTGAAAATTTACTTCATCTTTTATAGTATATTTCATAAAATGTCTAGATATTCTCTCACACTCGAGCAATTACGTTCCCTTACAAATAAAGCCTTAAGCATAAAAGTAGATAAAGCTATTATTCTAAAATTAGTAAATTCTTTTAATAAAAAATACACTAGAGAATTAGATATATCTGTTACAGGTGCAAGACCTGGAGATATTATATTTGGAGAACAAAAATGTGTAAAAAGTACTACTATCAGAGTACACAATGATTTTATTCGTCCTATGAAAAAACATTTAGATGAAATACGTGAAGAAAATATGTGGAATTCTTTTCTTCATAGATTGTCAGAAGTTCCATTCTTTTCTAAAATGTCTATAAAAGAACGAGATATTTGGATGGAAGAAAATGAATCTATTGAAGAATTTATTAGTATGGATCCTAGTGATAAATTGAAAGGAGAAGTACTGGACGTAGGTGAAGGAAATATGAAGAATTTAGATTCTGAAACTATAGATAAATTAATGGATGGAAATAATGAAGAATATTATACATTTGAAGAGATTGAGAATTTCTTTCCTGTAAAACCTGGAGGTAAAGGAAGAAAACATGTATTAATTTTCTTGAAGTGGTTTTGGAGACTTTCTTCAGATTGTAAATATGTAGATAGTTTTACAGGAGTAATTTATGATATAGAGAAAGGTCGAGTATACTCTGAATATAAATCTCCAGATGATAAAGATTTAGTAATTGTAGATAATATTACTGGAAAGAAAGGTAATCAATCTGTAGCATTTGTTATTCCTAAAGAACAGATGAAAATTGACGAGGAAAATACGACTGAATTAATTGTAGAGATTTATAATGAAATTAGTTTTTATGGTAAACAATATATATGTGAAACAAAAAATGCAATAAAAAATATAAGAAAAGAATATGTAAACTATACAGCTGCAGGATTCAAGGCTGCTATACAAAAATTAATCAGATTTGGTGCAACATGCACTACATTTGACAATCCTGAAATAAAAAAGATTGACACTAAACTTGTACTACTTGTTACTTGTGGTTTATTAGCAGAAAATTCGGGGTCTTTTGTTCCTGATATACAGAGATATGTTACAGGATTAGAATCTTTTGCTAAAAGATTAGGAGTAATTTGTGGTTTTGAAGACACTTATATTGAAGAAGAAAGAGTACATGAATTGTTGTCCTTATTTTCTGGAGGATTATTAGCACAAAGAGTACGTTCTTGGAGACCTAGTAAAAATATAATGAAAAATTGGCTAATAACAGCCGTGAATGCATACAAGTGTGACAAGGCAGTATTATATGATTTTAATGAAGGATTGACTATGAAAAAACTCTATATTTCTAACAAATTAAATATACCAGAACATTGCTCTGCTTTATTGGATGAACTAAAAACATTTGAGGGAGATATTGGTATGGCTAGATATATAGCATATAATTACTCGGATTTAAAAACTATTTCTTCAAAGAAAAGATTTGATATTATGCCTATTTGTCATACTGTAGATCATCACTGGAGCACATCTATGATTTATTTTTATAGTACAGAAACTATATATAAAACATGTAATACTTTTAGTACAGGGAAGCCCTTTAGAAAAATATTTCATAAATTATTTGACGAAGTAATTGGTGTGAATCCTAGAAGACTGACAACTCGTATTACAGAAAAGAAAATTGTTCATAATGAAGACGAAGTAGGTGTTTATTCTAGATATTGTGTAGATAAAGGAGAAGAATTTGAAAAAGACGATTTTGTATATAATACTAGATCGGCTCAATGTTCATATTTGATAGCCTTAAAACATGACAAAATTGACATCTCTTCTATCTGTATTAAAGAAAATAAATTTTATAATTTTGAATATAAATTAGACTTTTCTTGGTTAGCAGGCTTAGTAGGAGCCATTGAAATAAAAGGATTTCCTGCTACTTTAGTTACAATGAGACCAGACAATCCCTATCAATTGATAGCTATAAGAAAACCTTGTAGAAATACAAAAGAAAATATAACTCCTGAAAGGGAAGAATCTTCAAAAAAAATAGCAAGACAATTATTAAAAAATGGTATAAGTTTATCTGCTATAAAAGCCCCTTGTGAAATATTAAAAGGTAAAAAAGTTTTTCTTGTTAAAAATGAAGAAGGAGAAGATTTATACTTGATAGGTAAAACGTTGAAGGATGCAATTTCTTGGGAAAGTATTTGTAATCTAAAATACAAATTACCAGTGTATAAAAGTACAGAGTTTGATTTAAATAAAACTTTACTAATTGAAGGTAAAGGAATAGAAGAAAATGCAGATGTTAAATTACAAGATCTCTGTACTAATACAGATAGAAAAATCCTATATAGAGTGCTTTATTACATAGATAATTTTAAAGCTAGAATAGATATGAATAGAATATCAAGAGATGGAAGTGGGACTTATCAGTCTGTGACTCTAGAAGATGTGGGTGCATATCAATTCTTGTTAAATATGGTACATCTGTATCCTTGTGCTATAACTTGTAAGAAATATACTCCTGCAAGTTTTGATATACAAAACGGTCCTTTGTTTTGGAAAATTACAAGAGATATTAAAAAGTTTATGTCTCAGGATAATGATAATATAAAATGGAAAAAAACAAGTAGTAAATTAGATGTAAATCCTTGTATAAAGATAGATATTCATGATAAATTAGAAAGAAATTTATGGTGTCATCAGAAGGAAGATGTACAAGAAATGATATCTTCGTATCATAACGGAATAAAAGCTTCTTTTTTATTTAGTCCTGTAGGTCTAGGAAAGACATTGAGTGTAATGTATTTTCTCAAACATTTGTTCGTTGAAAATAAACTTCCCAAATATATCATATATACTCTTCCTTCTTCTGCTATAAAAAGTATTATACACGAAATTACAAGCTTTGGCTTTGAAGTAAATTATATAATTCCTCTTAAAAATACAAGTAAAAAAGATAAACCGGAGAATGTGACAATTTCTAAAGGAAAAGATTCTAAACTTGTACCCTTTTGTATAAATTTGATAGAGCACGATCATGTAAAACACATCTCTAAAGAACTGATAGAGCACTCCACAGAGTCTGTATTTATATGTGATGAAGTACATAAAGCTCTCAATGAAACGCAGAGAACAAGTACATGTTTAGAAATTGCTCATCTTTCTAAAGTATTAATTGTTTTAACAGGTACTCCTATCATAGACAATAAAATATATAAATTAATTTGGTGGCTAGAACAGATAGTACAGTTTGAAGTGAATGTTAAAAATTGTTTAGTAGCAGCAAATAGTATGATTGCTAGGAAAGCATCTACAGGTATTAAAGTAGAATTAAAAGAAGTTAGAGCACAATTTACAAAAAAAGAATTAGAAAAACATAAAACATTTGTTCCTTTGCTAATGGGTGGGACGAATACATATCCCACTATTCAGGATTTTAATAGCGCAGGTAAGTTATGTTACGAAGTTTGTGACAGAAGAATGATTCAAGAAACTATAGAACATTTAGATGAAGGAGTAATGCTAGTAGCAAAGTCTAAGGAACATCAACTTGTATTAAAAAATATGTTGACAGAGGAAAATATAGATGAAAAGGATATATTTATAATTACTGGAGATTCTAGTATATTTCTCACAGATGAATATGTAGAGAATAATAAGGTACATCCCTATAAAGTAGTTATTACTACTGTTAAAAAATCTACAGGTTATACCCTTACATATTTAGGAGTAATAATAGAGGGTGTTTATCCTTCCAATCAAGCTGACAGAGATCAAATTCATGGTAGAATAAATAGAATAGGACAAAGAAGAAAAATTGTTAAAAATATAGTAGTACATTGCGGGTTCTTGAGTTTTATATTGAAGAATCATAATGATGCTAAATCTTGGAGTGTAGCTATATCTGATATAGCTAAATCTATATAAATTTTAAATAAAATTGATTATAAATTGAATCTATAAATAATCTTTTATAATTATATAGTTATTTACCAGAGAATGATCCTGTATATATTCTTATGTAAAATGTTTTTTGCTATATTCTTTGTATTATTTTGTGTAAATATTTATGCTGATATTTTTATGGCAAATACAAAATTTCATATATTTATAACAAAATTATTGTTATTCTTATTATTTATAATGGTTGTTAAATGCTCTTGTATTATACTCTATAATTTAAATATGAATAGTTCTTGTCTTTCCTAGAACTATTCCATTCATTTCATAACCTAATAGGTTATGAAATAAAATTGAAATTAATATAAATTGTGTAAGATGTAATACAATGACGGTATCAATTTTACCATTATTCGAGCAATGCTCAAAGTATACACTTGATTTATTTTGGATAGAAATATTCCAGAATTGTTCAAACGATAAGTTTCCAAAAGGTGTTAGATACAACAAAAATGACCATTCTATCTCTATACCTTCAAAGAAGAAAAATTCAAATGAAACTATTATATTACCCAAGGAATCTATAGAGTTGTATAAAGTATTCAAAAATATATTACAAACTAAATTGTTTATACAATCTGACGTGGATAAATTTAATTGTAAGTCTTTTGAAAAAGCTGAAGACTTTTCAAACAAATGGAAAGATATAAAAACAAAATACCAAAAAGATCTCGCAATATGTAACTATGTAAGTAAAGTATCTAATCTTAGGGGAATTACAAAGAAGAATGCTAGAAAATTACTTTCTATAATAAATATAGGTATACAATACAAAACTATAAATCCAGGAGATATTATAGTAGAAAATGGAGAAATAGTATCTATAAAAAATCTTTTATACAACAAGACTAATAAAAAGATTAAACTAGATACTACAAAAATGCACGCAAAATTAGATGTAAATGTTAAAAAAGATTATAAACCGTGCGGTGTGAAACAAAATAAATTCGAACAATTACTAGATAAATTTATTAAAGAATACATTACATCTAATGATATAGTGTTTGAAAGTAGAGACTTTCCATCGGAAGACATCGTACAGCCAGATACTACGATATGCGATGTAGATACTGACTAAATAAGCTCGAAATCATTGATACTTGTATCTCTATTAATAGAATCATTAATAGTAATATTACTATTGAATGTATTAATAAAGCCCGAAAATAGTATATTTTTGTTGTATTGAAATGACGTTTTTTTATTTAGATTATGATCGATGATAAACTCACAATTCAATTCTGAACTATTGTATACACTTTTCTCTAAGCTCCTATTTTCCATAGTTAATAGTGGATCCCTTAGCTTCCTAGGATAATTCCAAGTCTGATCCTTTAATTTGTAGCTATTTTTTAATACTCGAGTTTGTAGGTTTATCCAGGGTAAATTTTTTATTAAGCTAGTATCTTTAAATTCGTTAGTCTCTCCAAAAGGAGATGGTACAAATAATATAATATATTTTGAACCATTAATGAATATAGATTCATGAATTTTTGCAGCATAAATATAGTGACCGTTGTTATAGTTTACTTTATTGAATACTAACGTAGAAAAGAATTGATTAATAATTTCTCTATCATGAGACATTATTATTTAATAGTATTTATTTAATACGATTATTATATTTACATTACAAATTGTAATGTAATGGGTATTATTACAATAAGTTCTCTATAAATGTGATGTATAATTTATAGTAGATAAATAAAGAACAAATATTTTATTATATTATTTGTTCTTTATTTAAATGAATAATTAAATATAATTAATGGGTGGAACTTCGTCTAATTCTAATGTTAATACAATTAAATATTACGATGATATTCAAAGTAGTACACGAAGTAAATTTACGGGAGTGTTAAGTACTGTAAATAATATGAAAACTAATAACTGGAATTGTTATATTGAAATTCTTAGAGTATTTCACGTAGGTCCAGATATTTACTTGAAATTAGAGCATAATGGAAAAATATTATCTTTTGTAAATTCTACTGATAATGTGTTTAAAGATGGGAAGTTTTATCCCTTTAAATCTTCTAGTTTAAATATGGATTTAGATAAGATTGGAGATAATAAATTATGTTTGTATTTAGTAGAGAATAATAATTCGCTATTATTATGGAGCGCATCTGGTACTATAACTAAAACAATAGAATTTATTGTACAACACTACAATGATAGTTACAACGTCGTCATTTTAGAGTAAATTCATAACCGTTCGGTTATGAATTTAAGTATTCAAGCAAACTCTTTTGATAATTTAAATTTGTGACATTTACCACCTACGTTATTTGGATTATAAATCCACTCTATAAATTGCTTAGATTTCATATATTTAATTATTAGTATACGTCTGTACCATTTTTGTAGCTTAATTAATCTCTGTAAATTACTAGGAAAATTCCCATTTTGATAGATCCAAGGACAATCAGAACAATCTACATAACCGTGATGTCCTTTTAGTCTTGTTAAAGATGTACAAGAAGAACAATCTGATGATACTAAGTTTTTATTATTTCGTATATCTAGACTAGTTAAAGATGCACAAGAAGAACATCCTAATAGTATCAAGTATTTATTACTTGGAAAATCTAGACTAGTTAAAGATGGACAAGAATAACAACATAATGATGTCAAGTTTTTACATTGAATTAAAATCTCTTGTAATTTCTCTGAAGTTAAGTTTAGACAATATGAAACATCTAAATACTTTACAAGTATTAGATTTTGTTTATAAATTTCTCCAGTACAAATTATACACATGTTGTATAAATAATAATTATTTACTTCATAAAAGATGAAGTAATATTTCAATTTTATTATTTTAAATTTTTAAGTAACCATTTCTTGTATAAACTTCCTCCAATATTATTTGGAGCATATATCCACTCTATAAACTCTTGCGATTTCATATATTTAATTAGTAGTATACGTCTGTACCATTTTTGTAGTTTGATTAATCTCTGCAAATTGCTAGAGAAATCTTTATTTTGAGAAATCCAGGAACAATTGGAACGCTGTGATGTTGTTAAGTTTACACATCGCAGACTAGTTAAAGATATACAATAAGAGCACCCTAAATCTTTTAATTTTATATTATTTCGTAAATCTAGACTAGTTAAAGATATACAAAAAAAACAATCCAATGTTGTTAAGTTTATATTATTTTGTAAATCTAGACTAGTTAAAGATCTGCAACGAGAGCACACTAATTCTTTTAAGTTTATATTATTTTGTAAATCTAGACTAGTTAAAGATATACAACTAGAGCACACTAATTCTTTTAAGTTTATATTACTTCGTAAATCTAGATTAGTTAAAGATGTACAATCAAAACACCGTAATGTTGATAAGTTTATATTATTTCGTAAATCTAGACTAGTTAAAGATGTATAATAACAATCTAATGTTATTAAGTTTTTACATTGGATTAAAATCTCTTGTAATTTTTCTGAAGTTAAGTTTAGACAATATGAAACATCTAAATACTTTACAAGTATTAGATTTTTTTCATGAATTTCTCCAGTACAAATTTTACACATGTTGTTTAATTATTTACTTCATATTATATGAAGTAATAATATTTCAATTTTATTATTTTAAATTTTTAAGTAACCATTTCTTGTATAAACATCCTCCAATATTATTTGGAGAGTATATCCACTCTACAAACTCTTGCGATTTCATATATTTAATTAATAGTAACTTTCTATACCATTTTTGTATTTTAATTAATCTCTGTAAATTTGTACTAAAATCTTTATTTTGACAAATCCAAGGACAATTATTGAAATCTTTATATTCTAATTTAATTTTTTTATAAGACAGTATACAAGTTAACGATGTACAATTATTACATAAAAGTTGTTTCAAGTTTTTACACTCTAACAAGCTTATAAAAATTAAAGACGAGCAATTATAACACCAAAACTCCTCCAAGTTTTTATTCTCTTGTAAATCTAAAGAAATTAAAGATATACAACCAGAACAGTAAAGTATTGTTAAATCTTTATTGTCCTGTAAATCTATACTAACTAAAGATCTACAATTTGAACAATGAAGTGTCTCTATATTTTTATTTTCTTTTAAATTTAAACAAGTCAAAGATTTACAACCTGAACAACAGAGTATTTTTAATGACGTACATTGGTTTAAAATACTGTGTAATATCTCTGAAGTTAATTTAGTACAATTTGATACATCTAATACTTCTATATTTTTATAAGGATTATAAAATAGACTAGTAAATCTAAAACATTTTGATCTATTATTCTTACATATTATACACATTAGTTTAGATACGAATTTATTAGTCTTTATTACTAAACAATATTATTCTTAATTAATTTATAAATAATGTTATTGATTTTTACAAGCTCTCATACAGGCAGAAACTAAAGATTTAACATCTCTGTTTCCTTTGTATACTTCTACAGGTTCTCCTCTCTCGTATATCGCTATAGTAGGATATCCTTTAATTAACTGAGGAGAATCTACTTTTATTTTATCTACATGTCTCTTGTATTTTTCACAGTTGAAACTATAAACTTCAAAAAATGTAGCCATTTTACCTAAATTTTCCCAAACTTCTTTTGTAGATACACAATGAGGACACCATGCACAATAAAATAAAATAATACAACACTTTTTCTTGCTTAATTTCCAGGTTTCATGTTCATCAAAATCTTTAGGAGTTAATTCAGTAACAAATTTACTATTTGAGAAAAAATCTACATCTTGTCTCTTTATCATAGTCATTATAATTCTACTATATAAATTGAAATAAAATTTTATCTAATATTTATATTGGTATAAATATTTTTACTTAATATCTTGTATAAATGAGTGCTTCAGATTATAGTAACAAAGTTAATAACGTATCGGATTCAATGTTAGCTGCTAAAATTATTAGGGATTTAATAGCCGGAAAAACACTAGAATATAAACCTATAGATGATATGGTGATATACAAAAGTATAAATGTATACAATAAAGAGACAGACTATACTTATCGTGAGAAAGTTGTAGTATATTCTTTTATTAAACCTATACAAAAAGACATGCATAAATTTTAAATTATATTTCATTACTTTTATAGTAATGAAATTACATAAAAATTGATTTGTTAAATTTTCTCAAGATATTATATCACGAAATGATTCGTTTAAAATTGCCAAGTATTATTAGTACGCTTAAAGCGGAGAAAGTATTAATACCTAAATTTCACGATTATCCTAATATAGAAAACGCTGCTATACTTGAATGGTATGTGAAGATAGGTTCTTTCGTAACTCCAAAAGAACCTATAGTCAAACTAGACACATTAAAATCTACAATAGATATTCATTCGAATACATCTGGAATTGTTACTGAGATTTTATACGAAGGAAATAAAGACGTAGATTATCCTCTAAATACTCATATAGCGACTATCAAACCTAAAATCTCTGTAGTTGCAGATATTTGATCTTATTAAGTTTTCATTACTATTTATAGTAATGAAACTATTCGACGTTTCTTATCTTGGATTCTCCAGTTTTAAAGAAAATATCAAACTCTTTGGCTTTTATATAACCTGCTTTAACAAACTCTTTGTATAATTCTGCGCGTAATAATGGCATATGTTGATTAAGAAATTGTAAGTATATATTTCTATCAATCTCTTCTGCATCAGTCATCATACCAGTAACTAGTATATCTGCATTATCTGCGTATTTCATTTTGGCGTTCATTCTACCTATCATATTAGATACAATTTGAGTTTCCCAGCTTATAGTAATTCCCGAAGAATCGTTCTCATCTCCTGTTGATAATATATTAACAAATCTAGCACTATGTCCACTAGAACAAGTATCAGACATATCTTGTAATTCTTCTAGTAATCTACCTTCTAAAAATGTTTTTCTCTTTTCATCCTCTTCATTAACTATTCTTATCCAAACATGAACAAAAATCTCTGATATACTAACATTTTTACTTGTAAATTTAGCGGTATCAATACTAACTCTATTCAATGATTTTAATATAGCAAATTTAATTTTAGGTTCAAAGTTTTTACTCTTTACAAGAGCTATAACTTGATTATAAGCGTCATTGAATGATATACTATTCTTTATTTTATAGCTTAACATATTTTCTATAAATTTATTAACAGTTTCATGAATCTTTTCATCGTGAACGTTTTCAGCATTTGTATAGAATGAATTAATAGAGTTTAATAAATCTCCTCCTTTCTTATCATTTCCTAGCTCAGCAATGATATCTCTTGCAGCTTTTATAAACTCTACATTTCCTCCTATATTTCCTAATCTCATGATTACATCTGCAGCATCTGCTCTAATTTTATGATCTAATTGTATGTCACTAGCAATTGCTAGTATTTCTTTACAAATAGCTTTTTTCTCGTTATTATCTACTAAGAGTACATCTATACCTTCGTCGTTTTGTATAGGAGTATCCATTTGTAATATATGCTGTCCACTTAATATTCTATATCTAGGATCATTCTGATTATTGTAGAAGAATATATTTTGTAATCCATAAACAAATTCCTCGTCGTATGGTACTTTCAATTTAGTCGAATTTAATACTGTAGCAATACCTGTAGTAGAAATATAACCTGCTATAATTTCGTACCTATAATTACAAGGATAAGCATTTGTATCTATAATATTTATTAGGCAATTTTGAGCTGATGCTTTCAAATCTACAGCTTCAGACGCAAATAAAAATCTACAAGCTTCTATTCTGTACATTATTTTGACAGTTTCATCTTTAGCTAAGCTATCAAATATAGAGAAACAATGTTCAAAATAAGACATATTATAGAGCATAGTTGCAGTAGTTATTCTTTCATAAGAATCTATATCTGTATTAGAGCCTATCTTTACTAATAGTTTTATATGGAACTTTAAAGTTTCTCCTTTGTAATACGGAGTCATATCTCTGTATCTTGTAATCATATCTATACCTTCAGAAGGAATATGCTGATAAAAAGAAACGATAGCTTTATACTTATCTTTTGAGGAAATATTAGGTTCCATACATATTTTCTTGTAGATATTTATAGCTCTATTTAAATTCTCTTTATTTTCAGTATCATTTAAAGTCTTGGATTTGATAGAAAGATTCTCTGCTTCTTTTAATTGATCCATTATAAATATTATATTTTATTTCTTTAATGGATAATACTCAAACAGTTTTTAATCCGCCAATAATATTTACTGAATTTCCAGCGGAGTTTATTAAACAAGAATTTTATATGTGCCCCATATGTTTTGAGTCATTTACGAATCCAAATAAAGCTACTATTCATTGGAAAGATCATAATAAATTTAATTTCTTTGATAGATCGTATAAGCGTTTAAAATCTTTATTTAGTTAGTAAGATTTATTTAATTAATTTAGTAATGATAGATACTAAGATTTTATTAGAGATGTCAGGATTTAAAACTAATTTATGTCTCTTTATATACTCAGAGTATTGTATTCTGATATCTTCTTCGTCGATATCTTCCTCATCGTCGTCTTCATAAAATTCTAGTATAGCATTTTCTACTTGATTATAGTCTATTTTCTTTTCTAATATTTCAATAGGTTCGTCGATTATACTTACAGAAGTTTTAGGTACAACAGTTATTTCGAATATTTTAATAGAAGTAAACGTATCTTTCTTTGTCAGTATAAACATAGAGTCCCTATCGATGAGAATCTCTTTTTCATCTTTGTGCTCAGATATAGAGTACAATGGTAACACTTTACAACCTGATGATAGTGTAATTTTTAAGAGACAACATTTAGCAAATTCTTTAGCTACTTTTTGCTCTAAAGAAGTAGAAATAAAAGATTCGTTATTCAAAATATAACCTTCTTCTTCAACTCCTCTATAAACTGTTAATGAATCCTTTATTTGAGGAGCTTTCCTAAAAGCTTCATCGATCGATTTTAATACCTTTTCGTAATCATCAACGACTTTATCAGGGAGTTCCTCTCTATCTCTTAAATATTCATTAAACGTTAGGTATTCTCCACTAGTATACCAAGTTAAATTCTCTTTAGTGTTTTTATCTAGCGAGTCTACATATTTCAATTGCTTATCAAGCTCCATTATAAATCGAAATTATAATAAAACAATCATTTTACATCACTATTATAGTGATGTACAGTGTTATAATTTATAATACTTTTACATTCTCCCAATAAAGATGATTCATGTCACGTCCGCTTATATTACTTCATTAATTAATGAAGTAATTATACAATATGATCTCTATAAATCTACCAACTATTTAATAAACTCTTCTCTTATAGAAATCCCTACAGGAAATCTTGGTATTCCATTCTCTGATAACTCTTGGTATTTTACTGTCAATGGACAACCTATATATTTCTCCTTGTTTTTCAACTGTTTTTTTCTATTCTCAAAAGATCCTATAGGTCTCACATCAAATCGGTCTCCACTTTTTGTAGTACAGATCCATACTACACATTTTGCTTCAGTTCCTTCTCCAGATTTAGCATCTGTTATAGTGAACTCTCCATCAGTAAAATTCTTTAGTTTTCTTAGCTTTAGTGACCTATGTTTATTTTCGTACATTAAATCGCGTGCTCTTAAAATCGCACCTTCATAACCGTCCTTTACATATTCGTCGTGAGAGTCGTATATCTCTTCCATTGTATATACTAATTGAGTTTTACATAATTTTAAATTTGGTATTTTCTTCTTATCTATACCTTTAAAGATACTTTTAAGTATTGCGAATCTTTCATCTTGATCCTTGTCTTTTATAGCTAAATCATAAATATGAAAGCATATTTGATCTTCGTATTCACTAGGTTGTTTTCTTTTTAACGCGCAAGCTCCCTTTATAATTTCAAATCTCTTATCTCTCGATAAAACCTCTCCAGTTTTTAAATCGTATAGATCGTGAGCATAAATCTCACCATCTAATGGAATAGTTACGTATTCTGACGAATCTAACAATAATTGTATCTGATCTCTAATATTTTTAAACCAAGGATATTGCTTACCATTTCTAGTAGTTAAGGGGATCCCCTTATGTGAAGAAGATACTTCTGTACGCGCTATACATCTTTGTCCATCAAATTTAGGCTGTAAATATACACCATCTTCAGATGTAAATATTCCCTTGGGATCTTCTACTAAACTAAAATATTTCAGACATTTCTTCTCTTTACTAAAGGTTTGAGCATGCATAGGTAATATCTCTTCAAAAGAAGATTTAACTAGGTAATTGTCTACATCACTTTGATTATTCTTTCTCTCATCATTTACACCGTGATTACAACCGCCTTGTTCCTTCTTTGCTTTCTTGATAGAGTTATACAAGTCCATACCTTTCTTGTCTTTTTTATCAGGTAAATAATCGTGATCTAATTGTTTGGCCCACTCTCTATTTGCTATAAAATTAGCTTGCTCTTCATCTGTTGTTGCATTCTTTTTATTCTTGTTTTTACCAGAGCATTCTCTTTTAACTGTAATAAGTTTTCCCCCTTTTTCTCCATAAGATTTACAAACTACATTATCTTCTGTCCATATCTTCCACATTCTAACTTTATCTTTTTTATCTATATTATATAGAGTAGGAAATAATATATGTTCCCTATCTTTTACCTCTTCGTTCTTGGAAGATTCTTCACTTTCAGACTCAGATGATTCTGCAGATAGTTTACAGGTTTTGCATATTTCATTTATAGATTTAATACTAGCTTTCTTTAATTTACAAGACTTACATTTGAGAAGAGTAGACATCTTAAAAGTTATAATACATCTATTTAATTAATTAAAAAATTCAATTTTACGTTATTAGTTGTTAATAGCGTAATTTATTTATTATTAGATTTAACCTCTTTTATACTCTTGTCTTCTTCATCGGATTCTATATCTGTTATTTTCTCCATGGTAGACATCATAGTTTTCATTAGTTTTTTCATATTCATTTTACCTCCTTTCCCTCCATTCTCTATACCGCTAAACATCTCTTTCATTAGTCCTCCGTTCATAAGAGAACCTATAGCAGCCATTGGATTATTTATATCTACATCCTTTACTAAATTGGATGCTTTATCCATAATATTCTTTACAAATTGACCCTCATCTGAATCTGTTAATTCTTCTTTAATTCCAGAGAGAATATTCTCTATTTTTTCCATTTCTTTTATATCGGATTCTAACAAAGCACCAATAATCAATAAATGTTTTCTGATGGCTGTAAGAGTAGAATCGTCTGACTTGTGAATATATTTTTGTATATCTAGATAGATTTTTGTACTAATATCATAACGAATTATAGTTCCTTGAGGTATTTCTCGTAATTTATCATCAAAAACAAAATTTTTATTCTTTAAAAAGAATTGTTGAAAACCAGATACAAATCCAGAGATGGCTTTATCATCAGATATTTTTATAGTAGTAATTAATCTATTATAAAGCCCTATAGGGGAGTTCTTTGTAGTTTCAAATATTTCTGCTAAATCTTGAGTAAATTCTAGTATAGATTGAAATGATTCTAACTTCTTGGCTCTATCGACGTTTTTAGGTTTCTTTACTTTCTTAATATTTTTCTCATTTAAGATAGCAGCCTCTATATTTATTTCAGACATTACATTTTAATATTATATGTTTAAATAAATTCCTTATATTATATTAATATGATTCATTTAAAAACGAAAGATAAGGATAACAAAGAAAGAGTATACTATAATTATCCTGAAAGTGTAAAAGAGTTGGATGTAAATACCCCTGTTTCTAACGTATCTCAAATTGGTTATTTTCCTTATAATTTATACAATAAAGAACCTATGCATACTCCTTACTATGCTTGTGATAGCAGAGATCCTGAATCTCTCTATATTATAGGAGTAGATAGAATAAATCATCCTCCTCATTTCTCTAGATTTGGAAGGGCTCCAACTTTTCTTGGTTATAGTTCAGGTCCACAAAGTAATTATTTCGAAGATGTTAGTGATAATTGTAGAACGAATTCTTCTAAAGAACCTTCAAATATGGCTCCTTCTCATTTATATCCTCAACAAAACACTCAAAGTCATTTATTTTTATCTTCTGGTAGAAAACGAGAGTTACAAGGTAGAAATTTAAATTAAATTACATTATAAATTTATAATGTAATCATTTGCCTCCATTATGTAAAGTTGTTAATCTTTCTATCAGTAAATCTTCTGTTAATTTAAGTAAATCTTCTCTAGACATTTCTTCTAAATTTAATTCAAATAAATATTTGAATTCTTGATTAGTTTTAAGCATATCATTAATACATAAACGTTTAAAATTTGGTCTAGAATATCCACTATCTTTTGATATCTCTTTTTCAATCAATTTGCTTAATCTTTCACTCATCTTTAAGTTATATATTAATATTTTTATTTTTAACTTAGAATGTACTAGTATCTGTTAAATGATTGGCGAAATCGTTATCTCTAGTAAATGGTGTAATATTAAAGGATGCACAAATTTGATTCATAGGATTTATATTTAAATTATCAGGACTACTAGGTTCTCCTGGAATAACAAGAGTTTTTCCTTGATTATCAAATACTCTAAAGATTACAGAATCGTTTCTTCTAAATCTCATTACTTGATCGTCGTGGGCTGATTTATAATGAATAAAAGCAGGTGTAACAGACTCTATCGTAGTTGTATTATAAGTAAATGAAAGATTATAATTTCCAGTGGATATAGCAGGTTGATTTAAAACCAATTGCGTCGAGTTATTTACAGAAGAAACTATTGTCCCTCCTGATATACCAGTTCCTGTTACTGAAGTACCTATAGGAATAGGGGTAAAATTAGATACTGAAGTTTGACTTATATTTACTACATTGCTTCCATTGACTATATTAGTATTAATAACTACAGTTTGTGGAGAGATTGTAGTGGTTGTTGCATACTGTATTTTATCGAAATGAACTACAAATCTTGCGTCCCTATTCATTCCATTGATAGTATTAACTAAAAAAGCATCATTATGAGATTTACAATGAAAATCTACATATACTCTCTCTAAATTTGTAAAAGCGTCGTTATAAGGAAGTGTAAGATTTGTTAACTCTACAGAAGTAGCAAACTCTGGTTGTTTTGTTTGAGTAACTTGAGGATATGCTCTTACTGTTCTTGCTGCTGCAAACCAGCCGTTTAATTGATTAACATCTACAGTAAAATCTGCAGGACTAGGATATTTTTCTCTATCTCTAAAAGTGGAATCTAATTCTACAAAAGTGGACATTAATAAATGTATAGAAAAAACTTTAAATTATTATAATATATTTATATCAAGAATGTCTGTTTTATCTATGACTATAACATTTACAATTGCTCTATTATTTGTAGCATTTTTCTCTAAACTTTCGGATAGATTTATTGGTATGTACTAGCGATAACTTAAAAGATTGTGTAAATGATTCTAATAATAGAAGAAAAAAGAAAACAAATATAATGTTATCAATTGGTTTAGCGGCTTCAATTGTAGGTATGTATTTACTAAGTAAAAAGAATAATACTGAGATTGGTATATTTGCGGGAGGAATATTATCTATATTATATTACACTTATAGTAATTGGGATATATTTAACGACGATATTAAACTATTATTATTAGGATCATCTCTTTGTATATTTATAGTATCTCCAATATTACTAAAAAATATCTCATCATTTACAGAAATAGAAATATAATAAATAGGTGTTAAAGATTTAATTAGTATTATATACTAATTTAAAACAATACTTGATATTTATCAATGACCGATAATTCTACCGAAACATCGTCTTCAACGATATGCGTCTTCAAGCCTATTAATAGTAAATCTCTTCCATGTTCTGATAAAGCTGATACAGATTGGGGTATGTGTAAAAAACATAGTCAATCTTTACAATCAAAAGAGTTAAAAAAGAAATGGGAATTATCAAAGTCTAAAGAAGACAAAACTCCGAAGGAATCTTCTGTAAAAGAAGAACAAAAAACTCCTAAAGAAAGTGTAAAAGAGCAAAAGACTTCTTCAAAATCTACAAAAGAAAGAGTTAAAGAAGATATACCATCTTCTAAAGAAAAGATTTTAGAAACTCCAAAGAAATCTAAGAAGAGACCTTCTCCAATTCCTCCTCCTGTTTCAGAAGAAGAATCTTCTGAAGACGAACAATCTAAAAGTGAACATTCAGAGAGTAAATACGATGAAAGTTCTGAAAATGAATTACCTTGTTTAGACGAAGAAGAAGCTTTAGCTAGCGAGAGTGAAGAGGAAGAAAGAGTACCAACACCTCCTCCAAAGAAAGAACCCAAAGTTCGATCGAAATCTTCAAATGAAAAAAGTCAGGTAGAACCTAGAAAGAAAGAGATGAAACAAGTGGAAGTCAAAAAAAACACTAGAACTATTTATCAAAATGAATGGAGTAGATTTGAAGATACAACCACTGGAATTGTATTCGATCCAAATACTAAAGTAGCTTATGGTGTACAATTACGGAATGGTAAAATTAAATCTTTGTCTACTAAAGAGATAGATCTTTGCAAGAAAAACAAATGGCAATTTCAAGCATCTAACGATTCTGATGAAGAAAGCGAAGAGGATGAAAACGAAGAACACGAGGATGATTCTTCTGAAGATGACGATGAGTCTGAAGAGGATGAATCCAGCGATGAAGATTAAAATATTACTTTATAAATTTATAAAGTAATTAAAAAGAATTTAGCAAAGACTTTTTATGACATTTACCACCAATATTATTAGGATTATAAAACCATTCTATAAACTCTTGAGATTTCATATATTTAATTATTACTAGTTTTCTATACCATCTTTGTAATTTAATTAAATTCTGGTAATTATTAGAGAAATCTTTATTTTGAGTAATCCAAGGACAGTTAGAACAATCTATATAACCATTGTATTCCTTTGGTAAATCTAGACTAGTTAAAGATATACAATTATCACACCGTAATATTGTCAATTTTATATTATTTCGTAAATCTAGACTAGTTAAAGATGTACAAGAATTACACCCTAATGTTGCCAAGTTTATACATCCAAAGGATGTGACTCCTTCGGAGTTATTTCGTAAATCTAGACTAATTAGAGATGTACAATTATCACACCATAATGTTTTTAAGTTTATATTACTTCGTAAATCTAGACTAGTTAAAGATGTACAATTGTTACACCATAATCTTTCTAAGTTTACACATCCTTTGGATGTGACTCCTTCGGAGCTATTTCGTAAATCTAGACTAATTAGAGATGTACAATTATCACACCATAATGTTTTTAAGTTTATATTACTTCGTAAATCTAGACTAGTTAAAGATGTACAATTGACACATCGTAATGTTGTTAAGTTTATACATCCAAAGGATGTGATTCCCTCGGAGCTACTTCGTAAATCTAAACTAGTTAAAGATGAACAATTATCACACCATAATGTTTTTAAGTTTATATTACTTCGTAAATCTAGACTAGTTAAAGATGTACAATTATAACACAATAATGTTTCTAAGTTTTTACATTGAATTAAAACTTCTTGTAATTTCTCTGAAGTTATTAGATCGCAGAATGATACATTCAATATCTTTTTGTTCTTGTAAGGATTATAAAATTTACTAGTAAATTCGAACCATAAAGATTTTGAATTTTTACATACTATACACATGAGACAAATAATTATAAATTTATATCATAAAAATTGAAAAAAATAATTATCTATTTTATGTATAGTATTATACAATTAATTATACATTTCAATTTATTCTAACTCTTAATCTATAAACTTCCAATATGTCAATTTTATTTATTACATCTTTTTGGTTTCTTGATGACAAACCAGAAAGCTTTACAAACGAGATAGAGACAGATTTCGAAGAAGCCGTGTCAAAATTAGAAACTAAATTAGAGGAATATTTAGGAGACAATGATGTTGGTAAAAAAATCATAAAAAAAGAATTAGCTAAATTTGACGAGTTATTTGCAGAAGAACCTGTCAAGCATGATATTACTTATAAATACAACAGAGAAATTATTATAAAAATATCTCCTCGTATTGTAGATCTTGGAGAATCTGATTCCGGGGAAACTTCAGAAGAAGAAGAACAAGTGGAAGGCTCTTCTACAAAATCTGAGGAAGAAACTAGCGAGTCTGAGGCTAGAGAGTCTACAGATGACTTAACTCCAACAGAGATATTGAATTCTGTATTTAATGAGGGAGCTTGGAGTCTTAAGCATCATGGTAAAACTCTTCATGTAACTCTGGATAAAAAGAAATCTAAGGAATTACTAGATATAAAGAAGGAAACAAAATGTGTTTTTATTGTAAAGGATGGGCAGCTACAAATTGAAGTAGAGGGAGAAGATGATCAATATGCTATGGATTACAAAGATTTGGATAGCGAATATAAAGCTGTATATAATTTACTCAGTAAAGGTAATAGTGTAGATAAAAAGAAGAAAGAATTTCTTCCCTTGAAAATCTCTGAATTGGAAGACATGTTTGAGAAAAATGAGGAGGAAAGTATAAAATTTATTAATAAACAAATATCCCTAGCGTACAATGATTTATTAGATAACGATGATTATAAAAAGTTTGTTATTTTCCTAAAAGAACATAGTTATGAACAAAAAGGAGATAAAAGATTCATAAAGAAAGAGCCAAAGATTGTAGTATTAGATTCAGATGAAAGTACTGAGGAATCTAGCGAAGATGATTCCAAGGAGAGTATGTTGAGTGATAAACAATTGATACAATTTGTAGATGAAAAATTTAAGAGTATTGAAAAGGATGAAGCAAAGAAAATATTCAAGGATATGGGAGTATTAAATGTGTTGAGATTATCTTCTCCTATATTTATTGTTACGTCTGGAATTAGATTGGACTTCTTTTATACTAAGTTTAACAAGAGATTGGATAAATTTATTAAAAAGATAAGAGAGTCTACAGATCCACAGACTATTTTACTGGTGAAATTCTTTGATGAATCTGAGAAGATTATTGAAGATACAAAGAGTAAAAAATCTTCTAAAGAAGACGACAAGAAAGAAAAAGAGAATAAATCAAAGAAGGAAGATGTAAAAACTTCTATAAAAGAAGACAAGAAAGAAAATGTAAAAGATACTAAAAAATTAGCCGAATTAAAAACTAGTAATGCAGACCCTATAGAAGAAGTTTCTAAAGCGATTTATGATATAATTGAACCTGTAGTAGTCACTAGAGAAGACTTTGAAACTTTCTCTAAATTTCAATTAAATAAATCTTCGATTAATATAAATGATATCTCTGAGAAAACTAAATTACCAAAAGATGTAGTACAAGCAATCACCTTAAAATTCAATGAATATAAAATACAATTCTCTGATAAAAAAGAGAAGAAATCTAAATATAGCAAAAAATAAAGTCCTCGTTGGTGTCCCTGATAATTAGTAACAAAAAGTTACTTCACTATAGATGGTGAAGTAAAATTAAATATTGTATAAATTTGTTTATATTATCTTTTTTATTATTAATATGTATAGTCAGCCAAGTTTACAAGATGGAGGATATAAAAACGCTTTACTCTATCATTCCACAGGATATGGAGCTCCAAAAAGTCCCTTTACAAATTACTATAATTATCCTTCAAATAATCCTCATCAAAGAGTAGTAGATACAAGAGGGAATGTTCAATATTGTAGATATGGTACAGATGATGATGAGAAATGCACTGGTACAGAAACTGATACAGTTTATAGTGTAAGTAATACAAGTTTTACAAATAAAAAATCAGCATATAATGGTGTATGTAAACGAGGATATTGTATTAAAAATCCTGATAATAAGACTGTAGAAAATCTTAGCGATCATTATAAAATTAAAAATAAGTCTTCGTTACCTAGTAACGATTGTACTTTTATTGTCTCTCCATATACATACTATTAAAAAGGCTATGGAATACAATTTTCTCATCTTTTATAAAAGATGAGAATTTATTCTATCAATTTAACAAGATCTTCGGCAGACGGTCTTTTCGTATAATCATGAAGTAAACAAAGATTTAATAATTTATGTATGGGATGAATCTCTGGGAGTTTTATAGCTTTTTCTTTGATAGCTTTGTATAATACTTCTCTATTTTTTAAATATTGAAAATAAGGATACGTTCCTTTCGATAAAGTAAAGAATGTTATTCCTACTGCCCATATATCTGACGCTTTAGCCTCTTCGAATGATAATTTCTTTGTTAGTTTTTCAGGAGAGGTGTACATGGGTGTACCTTTGAAACGTTCACCAGAGAAAGTCTCTGGCGTATCTGCAGATCCAAAATCTATCAGTTTAATTATACCATTTTGTAACATTATATTTTCTGGTTTAATATCTTGGTGAATTATGTTATGTTTATGTAAATAATCTACAGCAGATAAAGTTTGCTTCGTATATTCTAGTAAAGTATCATTGTCCATAAAGTTTTTATTTTTAGAAAGATAAATAGAAAGATTGTATGTTCCTAAGTAATCCATCATTAATCCTAAATCGTCTTGTACAAATACGAGATTGTAATAACAAATTATATTCTTGTGACAATTAGGAGAAATAGATATATCTTTTAATATATTAAATTCTTTAATCATATCTTCGTGAGCTTTTTTATCTTTTTTAGTTAATATTTTTATTGCTATTTCTGTACCATCTTCTTTTCTTAAAAATACGTCTACCACTCCGAATCCTCCCTTACCTATCTGTCTTAATCTTTCGTATTTATCTAGATCTAATTTCTCTATGGAAATTATTTCAGTATCTTCAAATAAAAGTGTTTCTTTAGAAAGTTGTTGGTCCATTATATATTATCAATAATATATAAAGATAATATTTAGTTTTATTAATGTCTAAACAGAAAGCAGCTACACCTACACAGCCAAAATTAACTATAGATGAATTCAGACTAGAAGATATTCCTATTAGTTGTACTTGGATTATAGTAGGACCTCCAGGTAGTGGAAAAACTACATTTATTAAAAATCTATCCTTCTATAATAAGCACAGATATCCTGTTATGCGAGCTTTCATAGGATCTGATGGAGAATATAAGAACTTTTGTAATATAACAAATCCGTTATTCGTCACGAATTACTACAATGAAGAAGATGAAAAAAATCATATAAAAAGGCAGAGATGTTTGAAGATGGAAGGTCATGATTTTCCTTATGCTATAAATATACTGGACGATGTAAGTGAAGATCCAAAGATATTTAAAGCTCCTATAATTAGAGGAGCGTTTAAAAATGGTTCCCAGCACTATGATCAGCTGTTTGCATTTGGATCTCAATATTGTATAGATGCTCCACCAGACGTTAGAAAATCTGTATCGTACGTTGCACTCTTCAGAGAACCAGAAGTAAATGAACGAAGAAAACTATATGATAACTTTGGAGGATTAGCTGGAAGCTTTGAGAATTTCAACGATTTAATGGATGGTATTACAGGAGATTATACATGCCTAATCTTTAATAAAAGAAGCCAATCTAATAAACCAGAAGACTGTATATTTTACTATAGAACTGTACCAATGCCAGATACATGGAAATTTGGCTGCAATGAATACCAAGAATGGGGAAAAACTCGTTATAATCCTGCGTATAAAGAAGAGATTTTAATGGTATAATTTACATTACTAATTAGTAATGTAAATATCTCTAAAAAGAGATCTTCAAATAGATATAAAGAAATTATTTAATATATTTAATGTCTATACCAGATGCTTTAAAAACTACTATGAATGAATTTATTGCAGAATTAAAAGATATCTTTACAGATTCAGAAGAGACTGCAGATTTAATTTTAATCGAGTTTTTCTTCAATAAATTAAGTTCAGAACAATTAATGAACCATTGTGTTGTACACATTTTACCCTGGAAAACACATATAAAAGATAAAAATGTAGATTTCTTTATAAAAAACAAGAAGATATTTGCTGGCTTACCAGAAGATAGAGTGAATTATTTTTCAAATATGTGGAAAGGTAAGAACTCTAAATTGACAGAAGAAGATAAGGATGTAATGTGGCAATATATGGATAGTATACTAGAGTCTGTAATAATATACAAGAAAAATTGTTAAAAGTTAGTTAAATTTTTAAGTAAATTACTCTTGTGTAAACGTCCTCCTATATTATTAGGAGAGTATATCCACTCTATAAACTCTCGAGATTTTAGATATTTAATTATTAGTAAGCGTTTCCACCATCTTTGTAGTTTAATTAGGTTCTGTAAATTATTAATAAAATCTTCATTCAGAGAGATCCAAGGGGAATAATCGCAATCTAAATTTGTAATATCCTCAGATATATGTAAGTTTGTTAAAGAGCTACAAGATGTGACGTCTAATTCTTTTAAGTTTTTATTATTTCGTAAATCTAGACTAATTAAAGATGTACAATAAGAACACAATAATATTGTTAAGTTTATATTATTTCGTAAATCTAGACTAGTTAAAGATTTACAAGAGAAACACCGTAATATTTCTAAGCTTATATTATTTCGTAAATCTAGACTAGTTAAAGATATACAATTAGAGTGTTCTAATTGTATTAAATTTATATTACTTCGTAAATCTAGACTAGTTAAAGATGTACAATTATAACACAATAATGTTTCTAAGTTTATATTATTTCGTAAATCTAGACTAGTTAAAGATCTACAAAAATGACACGATAATGTTATTAAGTTTTTACATTGAATTAAAATCTCTTGTAATTTCTCTGAAGTTAAGTCTGTACAGTACGATACATCCAATACTCTTAAAGCATCGAGATTTCGTTTATGAATCTTTCCAGTACAAATTTTACACATGTTGTAAATAATTATTTACTTCATAAAAGATGAAGTAAAATTTCAATTTTATTACTTTAAATTTTTGAGTAACCATTTCTTGTATAAACGCCCGCCAATATTATTTGGAGCGTATATCCACTCTATAAATTGTTGAGATTTCATATATTTAATTATTACTATCTTTCTATACCATCTTTGTAGTTTAATTAGGTTCTGTAAATTACTAGAGAAATCTTCATTTAGAGAGATCCAAGGGCAATAATCGCAATCTAAATTTGTAATATTCGATTTAAATAATTGTAAGTTTGTTAAAGATGTACAATTATAACAATATAATGTTTCTAATTTTATACTATTTCGTAAATCTAGACTAGTTAAAGATGTACAATGAGAACACCGTAACATTTTTAAGTTTATATTACTTCGTAAATCTAGACTAGTTAAAGATTTACAAGAGAAACACTGTAATATTTCTAAGTTTATATTATTTCGTAAATCTAGACTAGTTAAAGATATACAATTAGAGTGTTCTAATTGTATTAAATTTATATTACTTCGTAAATCTAGACTAGTTAAAGATGTACAATTATAAATGACACGATAATGTTATTAAGTTTTTACATTGAATTAAAATCTCTTGTAATTTCTCTGAAGTTAAGTCTGTACAGTACGATACATCCAATACTCTTAAAGCATCGAGATTTCGTTTATAAATTTCTCCAGTACAAATTTTACACATCTTTGTACAATAATACTTAAATCTTTTATGTTAATAAAATAATCAATTTTAATAATAATGGATAAGATTTTATTAGCAATTTTATTACTAATCGTATCTTATTTACTTTACTATAGATATAAAGAGAATTATGATTCGGGAGATATTGACCCTTCTATTAGAAGAAGTGTAGGAGGTATAGCCGGTCCTATAAATTACCCATACGATTCATAGTATTTTATTATGTCATAAAGATATGACGTAATTAATATATTAATGGCTAATGAAAATGATTCGATTATAAACAAAATATTTACAACTATAGATTTACGAAATGAAATATCTAATCCATTTAGTCTATTTCCTAGTAACAGTATCGTTGGAAATGATACTGTTACTAATATAGAGAATAATGAACGTATAACTGTCAAGGAAAATAAAGAAGTAAATTGTTTTACAGACAAGAGAGTTTGTGCAGGTTGTAAATTGTTTAATATTATGAATTTCTTTTAAAGATTATAATCTTTAATTTTAATGTCTATTTCAGAGATCGTTTTATTTTACAGTAGTACTTCTCCAGAAAGTACATTGTGTAGAAAAGGTATAAGATCTATAGGAATAAAAATAAAAGAGGTTAGACTAGATACAATAGAACTTCGAGAAAAAGCAGAGAGAAATAAAACAATTAAAATCACTCATGTTCCTTCTCTATTAGTAAAATTTGAAGACGGAGAGGATGATACTATAATATTTATAGGAAGACCAAAAATAATTAATTGGTTGACAGAATTAGTAAGTTCTCAGAGAGAAAATAATAGTCAAGAAACCATAGAAGAACCTGAGTATAAAAGCTCTAGTTTATACGACGATCCTAATCCTAGAGAAGTCTCTAAACAAACATTCAGATCTCCTCCTAAAATATATAGACCAGAACCTCTAGAAGACATTCCTGAACCCGTTTATCAGCCAGAGCCACTAGAAGACTTTAGTATGTTAGAACCTGTAGCTGGAAGTGGTTTCGATAGAGAAGAGCCTCAAGAAGACCAAGGATTATATAGCGGAGTTTCTAAGGGTAAAAAGGGTAAAAAAAAGAAGAAGAAGATAGAAGAACCTTCAGAAGGAATAGAACTTCAATTTTCAGGAAGACCTCCACCGCCTGCTACAGATGGACTCTCTACTGGTCCTAGTTCTAAGAAAGGTAAAGGAGAAATGAAGGATATTAAAAGTTTAGCCAAACAAATGGAAAAAGATATGGAGAATGCCAGAGGATATAAAGAGAAAGATTTACCTAGTTATAATTAGAGAATTATATCCAATATACAAATTTACAGACTCCGTAAAAAAACTTTTTTAATTATATTTTTTTATTCAAAGTATTAATTAACATGGTCTCATTCAAAGCTAAAGCCGGTGCCGGATCTAAACGTAAAATGCAAACAATCAGAAATCCTAAAATTATCGCTACAGTATATAAAGGTAAAAACGGGGATTATACCAGATATCGAGTAGCTGGAATATCTGCAGATGGCGCAAATATGTCTAAATTCGTCAGCGAAAGTGATGCTAAGAAAAGTGGTATCAAAATTACCAAAAGTTCTAAAGCTAAAAGTATTAAAAAACGTGGTCCAGTAAAAACTTGTACTGTTATCGCCGAAAGAGCCCGCGAAGCATGTGCTAAACGTAGATCTAAGAAAAGAAAGGCTGCCTCTTCTAAGAAAAAGGCTTCTTCCAAGAAAAAGGCTGCTACTAAGAAAAAGGCTGCTGCTAAGAAAAAAGCTTCTACCAAGAAAAAGGCTGCTACCAAGAAAGCCACTAAATCTGGAGTTGATAAACAATAAATGTTTAACCTTTGTAATATATTTCATTATACTTTTATAATGAAAATCTATGACGAATTTCTTGGTAATAGCCTCTTTTTACCAATTTCAGATATATTTCCTTCATATTTTATTGTAGCTCCTCGTTTAATATACCATTGTTCTCTTAATTCCCAGTGTTTTTCTAATGTATTGTAATTGTCTACAAAATCATAGATTAAACCATTTGCTTGTCTTATTCTACCCTCATATTGATTTACGTCTTTGAAATCGTCCAATAATATCAACATATCTCTACTGACATCATCGAACCCTACTCCTCCCTTCTTTGTACCAACAATAAGTATTCTACAATCTTCTCTATATTCATCCTTATCATCAAATAATCCATCTACATCTTCATCGTTTTCTTCTAACAATTTCAATAAATAATGATTCTGAGCTTTTCTATTTGACATTATCATTATACATTTATCTGCATGTCTTTTCACTAACTTTAGTACTTCATTTCTTCGTTCGATATTCTCTGATAAACTACCAACAACAGTAGTCCATTTTACCATACTTTTTCCTTTAACAATCATATACTCTATTTTAGGTTTATATTTTGTCTTATATTTTATTACTATAAAATCTTTAACTTCAAATCTCTCTATGTATCTATCTCTAACATATGGTTCGTATAATTCGTTCTCTCCTCCAGGTCTTTTTGGACTAGCTGTCATTGCTATAAAATACACACAGTTTACTAGTTTTAGTAATACTTTAGAGAAACAAGTCTCTGTCCACATGTGCGCCTCGTCTACCACTACAGTTCCTATATCTTTAAAATCTTCAATAGTATACTTGGATGCTTTAGTAATCCCCATAATATAAATATCAGCCGTTGGATCTAATTTCTTTGTAACTATCTGGACTTTAGCTGTTGTATTTTCTCTTATATCTTTGCAGGTACGTTTATTCACTTTGGATATTCCGCATAAATGCAAAGCTTTACATCCTAATTTAGATATACAATAGATTTCTAAATTAGTTTTACCAAATCCTGTAAATAATTGAAGAAATACAGAATGAGATTTCTTTAGTATTTTTAGAGCTTCTTTAACTACAACATCTTGATCTCTAGTATGTTTGGGATCAGTTTCTAGAGTATATAGAGTCTTGTTAAATTTAAAATTAGATCTCATAGATTTCTTAATAACATTTGGGAATTTATCATAATAAACATCCCATAATCCTATAGGAATAATTACATCTGTGTCTGTTACTTCAAAGCACTCTATAGATTTTGCTTCTTCTTCAAATTGGGAAAGTTTCATTTTCTTTGTACAAGATTCGTAGATATTATTAGTTATCTCTTCATCTACGTAATCATGGGAGAGTAAAAATGACATCTTTGCTTGAGAAATATAATATGTTAAACTAGTTTAACATAAATCAATTTATTGAAATTCTTTTAATAGTTTAAGTTTATGACATTTACCACCTATATTACTAGGATTATAAATCCACTCTACAAACTCTCTACTTTTTATATACTTGATTATTAATAACTTTCTGTACCATTTTTGTAGCTTAATTAAATTGTGTAAATTATTAGAGAAATCTTTATTTTGAGTAATCCAAGGACATTTAGAGTAATTTATATTCTTATATTTTATTTCGATATTACTTCGTAAATTTAAACTAGTTAAAGATGTACAAGAATGACAATATAATCTTGTCAAGTTTATATTATTTCGTAAATCTAGACTAGTTAAAGATGTACAAAAAGAACAATTTAATTCTATACATCCTTTGGATGTGACTCCTTCGGATCTACTCCATAAATCCAGACTAGTTAAAGACGTACAATTAAAACACCATAATGTTTTTAAATTTATATTATTTCGTAAATCTAGACTAGTTAAAGATGTACACTCTGAACACTGTAATGTTTCTAAGTTTATATTATTTCGTAAATCTAGACTAATTAAAGATTTACAAGAATAACAATCTAATATTGTTAAGTTTACACATCCTTTAGAGCTACTTCGTAAATCTAGACTAGTTAAAGATGTACAATTAAAACACCATAATGTAGTCAAGTTTATACATCCAATGGATGTGACTCCCTCGGAGCTACTTAGTAAATCTAGACTAGTTAAAGATATACAATCATTACACCGTAATGTTGTTAAGTTTATATTATTTCGTAAATCTAGACTAGTTAAAGATTTACAATAAGAACACCCTAATGTTGTTAAGTTTATACATTGAATTAAAATCTCTTGCAATTTCTCTGAAGTTAATAAATTACAATCTGAGACGTTTAACGTTGTCAAAGTATAGAGATTTTTATCATCAATTTCTCCATTACAAATTATACACATCGATATCGGATAAGTATTTACTTCATTGTATTATGAAGTAAAATTTCAATTTATTATATAAATTCTTTTAATAGTTTAAGTTTATGACATTTACCGCCAGTATTATTTGGATTATAAAACCACTCTATAAATTCTCGACTTTTCATATATTTAATTATTAGCATACGTTTATACCATTTTTGTATTCTAATTAGTTTCTGTAAATTACTAAGAAATTCTTCATTTTGACAAATCCAAGGACATCCTTGGTAATTTTCGTATACAAATTTATTTACATTTAATTTTAAAGAAATTAATTTTGCACAACCAACACAAAGTATCTCTCTCAAGTTTTTATTCTCTTGAAGATTTAGACTAGTTATTTGTGTATTCCAGCATGCAAATTTTAATAATTTTTTATTATTTGTAACATCTAGAGTAGTTAAACACGGACAATTGATACAAAATAACTCTTCTAAATTTTTACATTTATTTAAAATTTCTTGTAATTTCTCTGAAGTTAAACTTTCACAATCTGACACATTTAATACTTGTAAAGTATCGACAATTTTATCATAAATATCTTCTGTACAAATTATACACATATTGTAAAGATAATTTACTTCATACAATATGAAGTAAAATTTCAATTTTATAAAAGACCTTTTTTAGCTAATTTATCTCTAATATGTCTCTCTAAATCAAAAGACGAAATATAATGAGGAATTCTTATAAGAACTATTTTATGTTCTTTACACTTTAAATCCTTGAAGGAATCTTTTTTACATTGATATAGAAATTCTTGAGGATCTTTATGAAAATGAGGAGTATATTGAGAATGTTGTATTCCATCCATTTCAAATGCCAAACCTTTACCTATCGATGTTTTTATAGTATCATTATAACCATCTAATTCGAGATTTTTACCAGTTACAGGATTAAGTAAAAAACTAGGTCTTACACTCTTAAATTTTACACCAAATATTTGTTCAAAGATTTCTCTACATCTTTCCTCACCTTTTGATTTTTTATTCTTTTTATCTCGTTTATAATTTACAGATTTTACTCTAAACTTTTTACCATCTGCTCCCATAAATTTATATTTCTTTTTCTTTACCACAATAACAAAGTATATAAACAATCCAAGTATTATTGCACCGCATACTGTATCTATTGTTATATAATTTAATATTCCCATTATACTATAACATTAAGATTTTAAATATAAATAAAGAATTCTATTAAATCTTTATTCTTCTAAATATCTTCGTCAAAAGAGTTACAAATTTAATAATACTAAATCTTTATTTTCATCGACAACGACAGGATAAATATCGTTCATCAAATATATAGAGCTTGTATTAAGATATTTTGCTTGATCTATTTTTATTATAAATTTGCCTATAGCGAGAGAATTATATCTATTGTTATTATTGTTGTACTGAAATTTTACATTTACGATTTTTATGGAAAGTTTTACAAGATTAAATTTTGACAAGCTATCAAATGTATATATTAATTTTATCATATCGTTAGAATAATCGTAGTATACATTGTAATTATTAGTTATATTCTTTGGTAATGGATAGTCTTCTTCCATATAATCTTGTCCTAACTTTAATCTTTGTACAATATAACTTGCTCTAGGTCTTGTAAGAGGATCTTGATCTAAACATATATTTATTATGTCTCCTAAATTTTCAGTATCTTTTACTCCTAATCCGCATTTTCTCACCACCCATATAATCTCTTGTTTATTATCTCTAAATTTTCCTTCTGAATTTTTAGTGAATAAAGCATCTCCAAATAATCCAGGTCCGTAAGGACTATATTTATTGACAGCCAAATAAAATGTCATAGCAAGAGACCAAACATCATGAGCTTTAGAAGAATCTTTACTTACATCTTTTGTAAAGTATTCTGGAGGAAAAAAGTAAGGAGTACCCCCAAATCTATTACATGGAGGATTTTTATTTTTATCTGTATAACAAGACAAACCTAAATCTACTAAATATAGTCCATTTTTATGAATCATTATATTTGCTGGTTTTATATCTCTGTGTGCTACGTTTTTAGAGTGTAAAAACTCTAAAGCAGAAAATAAATGAACCATCATCTTTTTTAAATCTTCTAAATTTATTAAAGTATTAGTTTGTAAGAATTTCTCTAAATCTGTCCCTTCAATAAGTTGCATAATAAGAACGTATTGATTTTTTGTAGGATCATAGTAGAATCCTTCATAACAAACTATACCTGGATGACATTGAGGAGAAGTAGATATATTTTTCAACATATTTACTTCTTGAATTGTATCTCTAATAGTTTGATCGCTCATATTGTGCATAACCTTGACAGCTTTTTTAACACCAGTTTCTTTATCAACTCCCTCATAAACTGCTCCGAAAGCTCCTCTTCCCAACTCTTTCACCATATTATATTTATTCAAATTTATAATCGGTACATTGTAAATATTCATTAATTAACAACAATATAAATATATTTAATTTTTCACATCATCTAAGATGAATAAGGTTTCACATCATCTAGGATGATGTGGCTTTTATGTATTTATTTTTTACCTTTTGCCTTTCCTTTACCTTTTGCAGGAGCTTTCTTTGCTGGTTTTTCTTCTTCAGCATCACTACCTTCACTCTCAGTTACTTTAGGTGAGGCTTTTTTAGCTGCCTTCTTTGGAGCAGATTTTACTCCAATCTTTCCTTTCTTATCTCTAGAACCTACATAGGACAATTCAGTATTTGCAGAACCTTCAGTAGTTTCCTTGATAGTAAAAGTATTTGTATATGCTCCATCTTCTTTGGATTTCTCTAGAATAGTATTGAAGGCAGATTTGGCGGCATCCATTGGTGCTTCTCCCTCAAAGGAAGCTGTTAATCTAGCAATCTTTGGATCGCTGGCAGATACTTTGAAAGTTCTAGTTCCTTTAGCTTTTTTACCTTTAACTTTTGGAGCTGGTTCGCTCTCAGAATCTGAAGCTTCAGATTCTACCTTGGCTTTTGCTTTACCTTTAGCAGCTTTCTTTGGAGCAGGTTTTGGCTCTTCGTCCTCAGAAGCTTCACTTTCAGAACCTGATGCTTCAGATTCTTCCTTAGCTTTTGCTTTACCTTTTCCTCCTTTAGCAGGAGCTTTACCTTTCTTTGCAGGTGTTTTCTCCTCGGCTTCAGAGGCATCACTTCCTGCATCAGACTCATTATCTGACTCGTCCTTCACCATTCTTTTTGGTGGTACTTTTCTCTTAATGTTACCTTCGCTATCACTGCCGCTTCCAGCATCGATAGGTTCAAAATCTTCATTAGACTCTACAGGAACGGTTTTACTTGCTTTCTTTGTAAATTTACCCATGTTTATATATAATAATTAAGAAATAATAAATTAAATTTGAATATTAAAATAATTGTGATATATTTGGCCAACCTAAAATACGATTTCAATTTTTAGGCTATATTTTATATTTCCTCATAAAATATACAATCTAATTATTAACAAGTATTCTTCTTATAAATGACCCTTGTTAAATTATGTCTAAGTTATTCTTTGGATAAAAACTTGACTATTTATTAATCCAAGAACTTTAATTCTACTCTTGTAACCATGAAGAAAAGCATCAATACCTCTTTGAGTAAGATCTGGACCTCCCCAGCCATAATCATCGAAGATCATATAACCAAATTTCTTTAATTTTCTAAATGAAAGTACAGCATCTTCTAATACATATTCCGGTTGACGATTGCCATCAATATACACTATGTCTAAATAATTGTCTTGTATAGTAAGAATTTGCTCATGAGAATAACCTCTTTTTATTACTACTTTGTTTTTGTAAGGTTCTATGTTTTTTAAGAACATATTATATATTTTATCTTGTTCTCCTTTATACTCTGGATACCCATCATAATCTATCCAAGGATCTATACAGTAATGAATAGAGTCTTTATGCTGGCCATACATATTGATAACAGATATTAAATTTGCTCCATAAAATGTACCAATCTCTAAATATTTAATAGGTCTTTCTTGAAAATCGCAAGGATTTAATATAGATATCCAATTGTCAGCTAATCTATAAATAACTCCTTCGAATGTAGTCATTATAAAAATAGTGCATATCCCTAAATAAGTATAAAGAAATATTAAATTTATATAATATGATATCAGTGCATATTTGTGGTGGTCTTGGTAATGCATTATTTCAAGTTGCTACAGCTTTATCTATTGCGAAAAAATATAATAAAAAGTTAATCATACCATCTGTTGCAGATCAAAATTGTTCAAGAACAACTAGTTATAATGATTCTTTCTTTCATAAATTATCTCATTCGAATAATACAAATTTTATACTAATAAAAGAGCTTGAATTTAATTATAATTCAATTCAATTGACTTCAGAAAATAATAAATTATTTGGATATTTTCAATCTGAAAAATATTTTCGTGAATATAAAGACTATATATTAGATATATTATCTCTCCCGACTTATATGATTAATAATATAAGTCAAAAATATAATAATATTATACAATCTGATAATACTGTATCAATTCATATTAGAAGAGGCGATTATTTAAAATTTTCCGATATTCATACTGTTTTAGATCTTGAATATTACCAAAAAGCTATCGAGTATTTTTCAATTGATTCTTTCTTTATAATATTTTCAGATGATATTGAATGGTGTAAAAATCAAGATTTATTTAAAAATTTAAAAAATAAACAATTTATTTGTGATATAGATTATTATGAATTATATTTGATGAGTTGTTGTAAAAATAATATAATAGCAAATTCATCTTTTAGTTGGTGGGGAGTTTATATGTCTAAATATATTAATAAAAAAGTTATTTCTCCTAAACAATGGTTCGGTATAAATGGACCCCAAAATTTTAAGGATATTTATATAGATAATTGGATAATAATATAATTTCGAGATATTATTTCTCTTCTAGCTGAGCATAGGATTATATATCATTAATTTACAATTTGTAATATAAATATTACCAAATTTCTCTAATACATCTCTAACAAATAATCCGTCTTCTCCATATCTCATATAATTATTGTATTTTACTTGTTCAAATACTTCTCTCTTAACTAACACTACACCATGTGTGATGTCAAATCCAGTATAAATCGTAGTATCCATCATAATTATCTCTCTTTCTCTATCTCTAGGAAAATACGTTTTTAATAAATATTCATCCCATTTATCTACTCTAACATCAGTTATTTCCTTAAAAACATTTACATTTTTTTCTCTATGAAAACTATGTATAAGTAAAGTAGGATTAAATTTCTCTATAATTCCTGCACTAATTTCTATTTTTTTATTATGGTACAAATCGTCAGCGTCTAAAAACATAATATATTCTCCTTTAGCTACAGAAGCTCCTTTATTTCTATTCTCTCCTGCTGAACATTTTTGTGTACTACTAATTATAGAAATATCATAATTATTATTTATCTTTGAGAAGATTAAAGGATAAACTTCTTTATTATTTTCTTTACAACATTCAGATAAAACAAATATTACTTCTTTAGGCACAAATGTTTGAGAGTTTATATTTTCTATAATTCTCTCTATGAATTTAAAGTGAGGAGGATAGCAAGGAATAACTATAGATATTTTAGTATCTCTTCTATTGTAAACCATTAGAGAACAATCTAGTAAATAAACTTCTCCGTGTTTTTCTAATACATCTCTTACAAATAATCCATCTTCTCCTAGTTTCATTTTATTTTCATATTTTACAGTATCAAATATACTTTTTTTTACTACTGTAGATCCATAGTGGATATCTCTTAATAAACTAAATCCTGTATACTCTGAAGTAATCTCATTTTCTCTATTTCTTGGAAAATAATTTTGTTTAATAAATTCATCTAGTCTATCGTAAATAATATTTGTAATAGTTTCATTTAAATTTACTGTAGTATTATAGAAATGATGCATGATAATATTTGGATTACATATCTCTATCATTTTACTTGTAATTTCTATCTTTTGTTTATGGTATATATCATCAGCATCTAAAAACATAATATAATCTCCCTTAGCCAATACGACACCTTTGTTTCTATTTTCACTAGCAAAACATACATCTTCAGATGATATTATAGAGAGTTCATAACCTCTTTTTACAAGTTCTAATTGTTTATAGAGAAACGAAGCTTTTTCTTGAGTACATTGAGAACAGACTAATATAACATCCAATGGTAACAAAGTCTGAGTATTTATATTTACAAATAGTCTATCCAAGTATTGAAAATATGGAGGATGACACGGTATAACAATAGAAATCATTATATTATCTTAATTTGCTTTTAATAAGAAAATATAATAATAGAATTAATTAATGGACAAGAATATAGTAGTTTTTATATCTGTTTTCTTTGTTGCAGGTTTATTGTATTACATTCTGAAACCTCCTAGAGACGATGTAAACAAAATACCTATGCTGCAAATTGTTAGAGATAATTTTGGTAAATTAGATCCTTCTTACAAGAGTATACCTTTGGCTGAAGGTGATAGTTCGTATACTGAGAATAAATCTGCGATTAGTTTATGTTTGAAAGATCCAAAGACTCAGCAAATTTACGATGAAAATACAATCAATTATGTTGCTCTGCACGAGCTAGCTCACGTTATTACCAAAGAAAGTGGTAAGGAAAGTCACGGAGAAGAGTTTAAAAAGAATTTCTCTACTCTTCTTAAATTAGCAGAACAAAAAGGATTTTATGATCCTTCTCTGTCTATACCTACTAATTATTGCGGTATTAAAGAATAAAATTGAATTAAATATTTAGTAGTTATAATTGCAGTACGCATCATGAGTTCTCTCTTAGTTAAAACAAATTACCTAATATTTAATGCGTTATCTGAATTGATTAATAAAGTCACAGAAGAGGAATTGTTAGACATCATCTATGAAAATCAAGAATATAAAATAGCGACAGAAATAGATGAAATGATACTTGCTTATGCAAAGAAAAATAAGTATAGAATTTACAAGGTAATAAAGACTTACCATTAAATATTATTTCATCACTTAATTAAGTGATGAAATTGAAAATTTATTCTATCTTTTTTATAATTATTAAATGTTTTCTACTGCTGAAAAACGTGTCAAGGAATGGGAAAATAAAATCTCTAGTAAAGACAAGAGAGTTACAAGTGAAAATATTTATAAAAATTACTGGCTTTGTTCATTATGTTCCAATACTTTTATTAATTCAAGTCCTGATTATTTTATAATCCAAGCTGGTAGATTTCATAAACCAGAAAAAGATTGTTACGATGAAGGTATATTATTATGTTCTTGGTGTTTTAACGGTATTAATAATTCTGTTATTTCTTGTGAAATGCAACTGTGTATATTTAAATATAAAGGTGTTTTGCGTCCAATAGAATCATTTACTGGAGTTTACAGTATGCCATCATTTTTTAATATGGATCCAACTATTTACAATTACAAATTCGAAGCCAATCAAATGAATTGGTATGTAATTATACGACATTTGTCAAGAAAATATAATTTGTCAGAAAGTAAGTTCTTTAGATATTTGTCTTCGTTTTTAATCAAAGATAATTTATATGTTTATTCTATAGATAGAGACTATTATATTAATAATTCAGATCGTTCTGCAATTACATTCCATAATTCAAACCATCCTAAAAATGAACATATCAATGGTAATTGTGGTTGTAGAGATTGTAGTGATGGAATTGAAATTTTATAATATTGGAGGTGTTTATACAAGAAATGGTTACTTAATAAAATTGAAATTTTACTTCATCTTTTATGAAGTAAATAATTATCTATACAACATGTGTATAATTTGTACTGGAGAAATTTATAAACAAAATCTTAATACTTTAATAGAGTTGGATGTATCAGATTGTGAAAGCTTAACTTCAGATAAATTACAAGAAGTTTTAATTCAATGTAAAAACTTGAAAGAATTACATTGTTCTTATTGTACATCTTTAACTAGTCTAGATTTGCGAAGTAATATAAACTTAATAGAATTATATTGTTTTCATTGTACATCTTTAACTAGTCTAGATTTACGAAGTAATATAAACTTAATAGAATTACATTGTTATTCTTGTACTTCTTTAACTAGTCTAGATTTACGAAGTAATATAAACTTGATAGGATTATATTGTTATAATTGTTCATCTTTAACTAGTATAGATTTACGAAGTAGCTCCGAAGGAGTCACATCCTTTGGATGTATAAACTTGACAAAATTAGGGTGTTCTTCTTGTACATCTTTAACTAGTCTAGATTTACGAAATAATATAAAATTAGAAGTATTAGATTGCGCTTCTTGTACATCTTTAACTAGTCTAGATTTACGAAGTAATATAAACTTGATAACATTTGGGTGTCATTCTTGTACATCTTTAATTAGTCTAGATTTACGAAGTAATATAAATTTAATAGAATTAGATTGTTTTTATTGTACATCTTTAACTAATCTAGATTTACCAAAAGGATACCACGGTGATATAGATTGTTCTAATTGTGCTTGGATATCCCAAAATGAAGAATTTCTTAGTAATTTACAGAGATTAATTAAACTACAAAGATGGTATAGAAAGCTAGTATTGATTAAATATTTAAAATCTCAAGAGTTTATAGAGTGGGTGTACTCTCCAAATAATATTGGAGGACGTTTATACAAGAAATGGTTACTTAAAAATTTAAAGTAATAAAATTGAAATATTACTTCATCTTTTATGAAGTAAATATTAAACAACATGTGTATAATTTGTACTGGAACAATTTATAAACAAAATCTAGAGTTAAATGTTTCAAACTGTCCAAACTTAACTTCAGAGAAATTACAAGAAGTTTTAATTCAATGTAAAAACTTAATAATATTAGATTGTTCTTATTGTACATCTTTAACTAGTCTAGATTTACGAAGTAATATAAACTTAAATACATTATGGTGTTTTAATTGTACATCTTTAACTAGTCTAGATCTACGAAATAATATAAACTTAGCAGCATTAGAGTGTTACGATTGTTCATCTTTAACTAGTCTAGATTTACGAAGTAATATAAACTTAAATACATTATGGTGTTCAAAATGTACATCTTTAACTAGTCTAGATTTACAGAATAATAAATACTTGACAATATTAGGGTGTAATAATTGTACATCTTTAACTAGTATGGATTTACGAAATAATATAAAATTAGAAACATTAGATTGCGCTTCTTGTACATCTTTAACTAGTCTAGATTTACGAAATAATATAAAATTAGAAGTATTAGATTGTTATTCTTGCACTTCTTTAACTAGTCTAGATTTACCAAAAGGATACGATTATATAGATTGTTCTGATTGTCCTTGGATTACTCAAAATAAAGATTTCTCTAATAATTTACAGAGATTAATTAGAATACAAAGATACTATAGAAAACTAGTAATAATTAAATATATGAAATCTCAAGAGTTTATAGAGTGGGTGTACTCACCGACTAATATTGGCGGGCGTTTATACAAGAAATGGTTACTTAAAAATTTAAAGTAATTATCTTGTAAAATTTGTACTGGAGTGAATATTATTTCATCACTAAATTAGTGATGAAACTTACATACGTCTAATACCACTTGCTTGAGCAGGTTCTATTCTAATACTTAATGGAGTAATTTTTTCACGAATATCTTTGAGCTTTTCTTCAGATAAGAATGGTAAAACAAGTCCATTCATTAAATTAGAGTGTTTATCACTCAATTTAAACCAATCTAAACAGTCTGTACTTTGGGAATAAATCTTGTTCCATTTTTCTAGAGCTATCCATCTTCTAATATAATTAATCATATCAGTGTACATTACAGTAACTAAACAATGTCCATATTTAGTGTATAATTCCTCTATACTAGCATTTTCAAGAATATCTTTAATTTTTAGTATTCTAGCTTCATCGTGAGAAACCAAAGATTGGTCTGTCTCTATTAATTTATAGATCTCTCTACCTTCTATAAATACATTGAAAGCTCTCATAATTAAAGACGCTCTAACTCTTCCATCTACGGACATTCGTAACAACATGTTTTTCTTCCACGTATCCACTAAATCATTATTCTGTGTCATTACATAGGATTCATAAGGTTTTTCATTTTTAGCTATCTTTCTTCGTAATATAGAAGCTGCGTCTTCTATAAGCATGGGCTGGTCTTCGAATTTAGAAGGGTCATCTACTTGTGTTATTGAACTCATTAAATTAATAATTAATCTACTTTAAATTATATTAATTATTATTAATGGCTTTGGAAGGATCTTCTTTAGCTTCTATTATTGGTTATGGTATTTTTATTTCTTCTATTCAAGCCTCTATAGGCAGCGTGGAAATGTCTTCTAAGTTTTCTGTTGTTAATTTCTCTAAAGATCAAGATACATTGGATAATGCCAATTCTGCCTTGAAAGCTTATATTATTATAGGTACAGCTTGGATGCTTGGAGCTATGCTCAGTATGTATGCTTCCTATGGTATATGCGGTGCTTGGATAGGATTCGCTTTAAATGCTTTAATGATGGCTTGGATAATTATTAGTTACATGGTCGCCTTTAGAAAAGCAGCAAAGAAATACAATTTAATTGTACCAAAGTTGTTTTAGTTTCATAACTGAATAGTTATGAAAAGTAAAGATTTATATAAATATACCACTTATAGTATTAGATATATTTACTCTACAAGTTGGACATTTATTAGTTGTACTTGTTATAATAGAAATACATGATGCACAAAACAAAGCATGTTTACAAGGTAAAACGAGACAATTCTTTTTGTTAGTAAAACATACACAACAAAGATCATTGTCTTCTTTACTAGATATGTTATTAGAAGAAATTTCTTCGGCTATTATAGGAACAGATATCGAAGGTTTTATATTATTACTTCCTATACTTTGTTCCATAATAATATTTGAATTTACTATCGGAGAGTTTAAAATAGTATTATCTCTATTATACATGTGTTCACGTGAATTTAAATCAAAATCAATTTGATTTTGTTCTACATATAATTTGTTATTTAATTGAATTACGGGTCCTGAAAATTCAAATCCGTCTGGATATATAATAGTGCAATTTTGTTCAGGTTCTCCGCATAACCATCCTTTTATTTTAGTACCATTTATCTGAGTTAATATCCCGGAAATGTCACACAATATTGGTTTATTACCAATGATTTCAATATCTCCTTCATAAATGGCTCCATGTTTAAATTCTATCTTAACGCCACACATAGAAATGTTATCAAAGCGTGTAAAATTTGATTTAACAATAATTTCATCAATAAGTCTACAAACAATTTCATTAAAATGGTTTTCTCTATAAAGATATGAGACATCTAGTAAAGTCATAATTAAATCTCCATCCCGAGATACAGTATTTGATTCACTATTACCCATTTTAAATTATATTATTCTTTTTTATAATAATTATTTTCAATTTATTGTTAAATATAATTTAAACATATATTATTTCGTAAATAATGAGTTTCTATTCATTTGGAAGACCAAATACTACTAATAATAAAAAGAAAACAAAAGAAGAGAAAACAGACAGAAGTAAGTTTATAAATAAATTAGCTCCTAGAGAATATATAGATAGATGTAAGGAAAATGAAAAGGCTAAAGTTGTAGAAGAAAATATATCTGGATCTGATATATCTAAAATAGATAGAAAGATAAAGATAAAAATGACTTGTCAAGATTACATAGATAGTAAGAATGAAAAGAATAAAGAATTAAATATTTTATTATGGAGTCATCCACAAGAGAATGCAACAAATAAAATATTGATAGAGCAAAAGATAAGGATTTTAAGAAATCAAATAATAGATATAGAAAAAGGCTACCCTTTGGCAGTATATTTATTTGATTCTGTAGATATAGTAACAAAGAACTCTATTAATAAATCTTCTAGTTCTTCGTTTTTATCCAGTAGAAATGACAATACTAATACCGATAAACTAAAGTATTTATCGGTGGCAAATGAATATATTTCATTAGATAATTTTAAACAAAGTATACAAAAATTAATATGTACTTCTACGATAAATGGAGTAGTATGCGATTCTACTGACTTTGAATATGACGATGTTATTGTTTATTGTAAAAAATGTGGTAAAGAGATAGAGATAATTGATGATACACCTTCTTTCAAGGATATAGATAGAATAAATATGAGTAATCGATATGTTTATACTAAAGACGGTCATTTTATAGATGCTATGGATAAATTTGAAGGAAATCAAACTGTAGAGATTAAAGACGAGGTTTATGATATGATTACTAAAGAGATGAAATATCATAATTTAACTAAAGAAACTATATCCAAAGATCATACATATATGTTTCTAGCCGAAAATGGTTACTCGAACGAGTATGAAAATATCAATTTAATTTATAGTAAATTTACGGGAAAACCTGCTCCAAATATTAGCGAATATAGACAGAATTGCCTCAATAGATTAGAGATTATTGAAATGGCTTATAAAATAATTAAAGATACTGACAAGATAAATTCGTACAATGTAAATTTTAAATTATTTAAGATATTAGAGCTAGAGGGATATCCTTGTAAAAAGGAAGATTTTTACATCTTAAAAACACAGGATAGATTATCAGAACACAATGCTATATGGAAATCTATCATAGATCATATAATAAATGTTATGAAATTAAAAGGCTGGAGATATATAGATACAATTTAAATTGAAATTTTACTTTATCTTTTATGAAGTAAATAATTATCTATACAACATGTGTATAATTTGTACTGGAAAGATTCATAATGAAAATCTTAATACTTTGATAGATTTAAATGTTTCATATTGTCCAAACTTAACTTCAGAGAAATTACAAGAAGTTTTAATTCAATGTAAAAACTTGAAACAATTACATTGTTCTTATTGTAAATCTTTAACTAGTCTAGATCTACGAAGTAATATAAACTTAGAAACATTATGGTGTAATAATTGTACATCTTTAACTAGTCTAGATTTACAAAGTAGCTGCGAAGTCACATCCTTTGGATGTATAAACTTAATAGAATTATGGTGTGATAGTTGTACATTTTTAACTAGTCTAGATTTACGAAGTAATATAAACTTAAAAACATTATGGTGTGATAGTTGTACATCTTTAACCAGTCTAGATTTACGAAGTAATATAAACTTAGAAGAATTACGGTGTCATCATTGTAGATCTTTAACTAGTTTAGATTTACGAAATAATATAGACTTAACAATGTTAATGTGTTCCTATTGTACATCTTTAACTAGTCTAGATTTACCAAAGGAATATGATGGATATATAGGTTGTTCTAAATGTCATTGGATTACTCAAAATGAAGATTTCTCTAA
>Ga0302280_1000113_pt1 | contig 71755 bp, 49 predicted proteins | sample III_Fen_E1_1_FD_198771 | JGI IMG/M metagenome (GOLD analysis project Ga0302280, IMG submission 198771) | Peat permafrost microbial communities from Stordalen Mire near Abisko, Sweden - III_Fen_E1_1 | ecosystem: Environmental > Terrestrial > Soil > Wetlands > Permafrost | place: Sweden: Abisko... | reverse complement strand
ACAACATCAATGCTAGGAACTGTCACTAAATTATCTTTTTCAAAACAATCTAATTTATTAACAGTTTCTAACATTGTTAATTTTGTTTAGTACTAGATAATAAATCTCTTTTCTTTAAGTTATTATAATTATTTAAGTTTTTATTTATTTGGTTTTACTTCTAAGACCATATATTCTAGATGAAAATACTGTTATAGAATATATGATAGCTAACCAATTCTTTTCTGAAGGTGTCTTCTTTATTTAAAAGTTTAGAAGCTTTTATAAAGTAAAATATATAAATATTTTTACTTTGTTTATACTTGTTTTAATATGATTAAAAATCCAATTTTAGATTTCCATAGTATTTTTAATCAACTGTTACACTCCCAAAAGCATGTAAAGTTGTTGTACAAATTTCTCCACATGAACATTGATATAATAAATTATCACTAGAGTTATGGTATACAGTGCTTAATAATTTACAATGTCTGTTTGTAAAAATTTGCTTAACTTCTTCTAAAGTATGTTTTTTAGGCATTTTATTTGTTTGAATATATTTTGAAAAATTAATAACAGCAAAATAAAAAATCAATTTTTTATTTTAGTTTTAAACTTAAAATTATAAAACTACTAACTTTTTAAGAAACAAATTTAAACTTAACAATTATAAAATAAATTATGTCTTCTCAACCTAATTATACATTTATTAATAAACTTATCAATAACACTGGCTCCAATCGTTTCACTGTAGTTACTAACATTACTGATTCTTCTTCTATTAGTGCAATAGATTGCGCATTAGTGTATAATTTTAGCAATCCTTCAACACCAATTATTTATTTTAATACTGGTGGTGAATTAATAATCCAACCATATGCAAAATGCCTTATACCTAATAAATTAACTTTTGGTACAACCTCTTCCGCATCTTTATCAACAAATCCCCCAACACCTTTATTAAATCCTATTTCTCAAACTGGCTCAAACCAATGGTGGATTTCTGCAGATAATGAATTTTTATTATATAAAACAGCATCCTCTTCTCCATATACTTATCAAATTTTATACAACCCTATTAGAAATTCAGACTTTGTTGCCTATAATACCAACAAAATTTATAACACTGTTACACCTCCTGTAAATATGACAACATTTTATGCAAATTATTGTAGCGATATTCAAAATGTTGATAAACTAATTTGCACCATAACAACTCCCCAAAATTCAACAACCAATGCTGTTTCTTCAACCAATTCTGTAACATCCACAACACAAAAACCCATAGTTTCAACAACACAAACACCCATTTCAAGCACCATAACCCCATCAAGCACACCTTCGGTAGCCCCATCTAGCACCCCTTCCGCAACTTCTACTAAACCTCCAGTAACAACCCCGCAAAATTCAACAACTATTCCTGTAACATCCACTCCAATCCCTTCAACAAGTACTCAAATACCTACCACTACAAAACCTCCTGTGACCACTCCGCAAACAACCTTTATTTCAACAACTCCGCAAGTTACACTTCCAGTAACTACACCTCAGGTGACTACACTTCCAGTATTACCTCAAGCGCCATATTTTTTAGAGATTTATACATTATATCCTTACGGTGTAGGTAGCACAACCATTTACACAACACTACAATCTGCTCAAACAGATGCAATAACTGTTATGGGTTCAGGTATTTTTACAGGAACTTATCAACAAGTTATTGATGCGAATGCAACAAGTGGTAATTTTAATGAAAGTAATGCAATAACTATTGATGCATATCCTCATGGTAATGGAACAACTATTTCAACAACTACAACAAATGCAATAAATATTTATGGTGTAAAACCTACACAAGCTTACATAAATAGTGTTAATACGCAGTATAATTTTAGTATAGAAATATTACCATGGAATAGTACAATGTGGAGTAAATATTCTGGGTATAATGTTGCATCAAATTCAATCTTTTCTGGACAATGGACGGTAGCTTATCTAAATGGTACAATAAGTACTATGTTATTTACTCCAAGTATTGATCAAGATGGTTATAGAACAGTTCTGGTCAGTTTTCCTAATAATTTGTCAATACAACCGTATGTTTATTATATCTACAATAATCAGGCATATAATCCATTAGGCGGTACAACACTGTTTGGAGATTTTATAATACTAGATACGTTAACAACTGGTAGAATGTTTATAGGAGGTGTATATATAGGTATAAACTCTACAACAAATACATCAGGATCATTACCAACATTTCCTGTAAATACTTATGCTGGGATGTGGTATTATTCTGCAACAAAATCATTTATATTCTTGTTGCCAGAACCAAGTAATAAAACAATGGTTCAACTATTAGGAAATGTTGCAGGAGCAACAATAACAAATGGAGTGGTGAGTTATGCAACAGGAGCAGAAGAGATATATAAAATAGTTTTAACATTTACAACAAGTAATATGATAAGTGTTACTAATAATGGAATGTATAGTAATGGATTGATATCTCCAGGAAATACACAAGCGTATTTGTTTATAACTAATACAACATTAAATGTTATAACTAATGGTGTTGCAATGCAACCTTTGTATATAAAATATACATAAATAATATTATTATTATTATTTAAATTTTTACTTAATATTATTTGTTTTTTTATTAATAAATGTCGACAAAAATAATAGTAATTTTAATAGTAATTGTAATAATATTATTAGTAATTTACATTTTAGTAAAAAATAAAAATATTAATTTATTACCTTCAAAATTTGCTGCATTAAATATACCAACAGCGTCTACAAATTCTTTAGTGTATACTGATACAAATGGTAATATAAGACCTTCGCCATTTGTGTTAGATTCAACTAGTTCTAGTTTAATTGTACCATCACCAGGTACAATTTCTGTTGGTGCCGTTACAGATGTTGCTGGTGCTTTAGCTCCAATAACTACAGGAGTTACATCTTCTACAAATGGTCAAGTATTAACAAGTAATGGTTCTGGAGTTCAATGGTCAACACCTTCATCATCTAATTCTTCAAATGCCATAATAAATGGAGGTAATAAAACATCAGGATCCGTATTAATAATAGGAGCAACAGATTCTGGTAGTGGTATTGAATTTGTAAATGGGGGAAGTAGTTCTAGTAATATTGTGGTATCAATGTCTTCAGTTGGAGATATAACAGCTAAGGGTATTATATCAACAATTACTACTATCGAAGCTCCTAGTGTTATAACAAATAAAATAACTTTTAGTAATACAATACCACTTCCTACTAATACAAATACTGTTTCTGTTACTGGTCCAGCTAATAGTAATATACCAGCAAGTTATACATTAACATTACCATCTACACCGGGTACATCTGGTCAACATCTTCAAACAGATGGAACAGGAATTTTAAGTTGGGTTAATGTATCATCAACACCATCTGTTATATTTAGTAGTTCTTTTATAACACAAAGTGTTACTGGTAGTACATTACTAACATTAAATACATCAAATGTTGTTATGAATATTGGAACTGGTACTATAACTAATACTAATAGTAGTAATTATATTAATTTACCTAAAATGGGTTATTATACCATATCTTATAATGTAAATATATTAGCACCGCAAACTTTAAACAATAATATATTTACTCCTGTAAGTTGTATATTAAATGCAGTAAATCCATCATCTATGACATCAAATTCTGCTGTATTAAATTCTGCAATAGAATTAGTAGTATATACAACTACGACTGCAATTAATTTTAGCAAAACATTTGATCTTTATATAGGTGTATCGGGTATGAATATTTCTTGTCCTTATATAATGACATTTCCTTCAGATGTATGGACAATAATGGGAAGTAATTCTTATTGGAGTATCAAAAGCTTATTTTAAAAAAAATAACTTTCTATAACATAAATTATTTAATTGAATTAATTAAAAATTAAATAATTTTATTAAAGATGCTTGCAAACCACTTATATTTTCCTAATGTATTGATTAATCATTGTTGTAACTTTTTAGCCTTTGGTGAAATATTTGCTTTTAGGTTATCATGCACAGAAATAAACAGAAAAATTTCACCAACTTTTAAAAATTTTAATAATTTCATTAAAGCAAGATTAACCGAATGTTTTAAAGATACTAAAGATGGTACGGTTGTAAATGTTGATGAATTTCTTACGCTAATTCATAACTCTCATTGTATAATTTCTGGATCATTTATTTTACAATGTATTACTGGTGAAAATTGGGATAGTGATATCGACATCTTTTACGTGAAATTAAAACCAGAAATATATTCAGACTTAAAATTTGGTTATAATGAACCTAAACCAATAATGCATGAAGCATATATTGTAAACAGAGAATTTAATAAAGAAGTTTATGAAAAAGGTAAGTTAGCAGACAATTTTATAAACTATATGTCTGAAAATTTTACAAATACTAATATACCATATGACGATTATAATTTTGAATTAAGCGCCTTGTGTTTATCTTATTCATATGCTACAAAAAATGTTTATAAAAAACCAATAGATATTATTGGAATTTTTCACCAATCATCAATAATGAATAGAAATGAAGAATATCTAGAAATGCTTAACTTAAATAATCTTATGGATAAAAAAATATATAATTCTGCTTCCTGTTATATTAAAGAGGAGACTGATATGGAATTTCTAAAATGTGTATATGACGGTAAACAATTAAAGGTAAAAGACTGGAATTCAATCTGGAATAGACAATGTGAATATTTTATAAAAGATCTTAAAATAATACCATTTTATTATTATGTAGATGAAAAGGATGAAATATATGTTAGACAATCATATATTCTAAGAATGTATTCAAGAATTCATAAATATAGAAAAAGAGGTTTTAATATTGTTAGTGATATTGACGAAGTTATTCTAGAAAAAGAAAGCGTTACTTATATCAAAAATAGAATAAACAATAACCATAATTTTTTAGAGGATTCTATAGAAGATATTAAATTAAAACTTAATATTATTATGAATTGTAATATGGTTTATCCACCAAATGTTATGATTATAAAGAAATAATTGATTTAATTTTTAATTATTTGATATAAAATAATATAATGACTTATCAACCGCATAACACAGTACAATTAACTATAACATATTCTAGCGTAGGAACTTATACCGGAGACACGATCGATGGAAAAATGCATGGAATAGGTAAAATGGTATTTGAAAATAATGATGTTTACGAGGGCAGTTTTGCCAATAATAATATCTATGGTATAGGTATATTTATCTATGCTGAAAAATGCGAAATACGGGATGGTCCCGAAAAATTTACTGGTTTTTGGATCGGACGAGAGCCAATGTATTTTATTAATGAAGGAGAAGCAGATATTGTAATATATGATCCATCTGAATACGCAGAATTAAATATAGAAAATCAAATCATTTAATTTTTAACGTATTGGATTACTAACGAATTCAGAACAAATTCATAGCGTTAACTAAACAATAAATTAATACTATAGATTATGATATTATTGTTTACACCACAAATGTTATGATTATAAAAAATAATTGATTTAATTTTTAATTAAAAATTAAATAAAATTTGAACTAGAAATAAAAAACGATCATCAAAAACAAATATGTTGTTGTGCAAGAGTTATTCAGATAGGTGATAGACATTTTGGACCATATTGTATATGTTGTGGTTATCATGGATTAGGTTGCAATGCTTTGAAAGCAGTATGTTTATGTGGTGTTAGACTTTTTACATATACTACGATATACGTTGATCCAAACACTGGTTATAAATTATGTAAAAATTGCGGAGAACCAAAAATTATTGAAGCAAGAAGAGTAAAATCTTTAAGAAGAAAACATCGTAAATTGGCTTGGAAAATATTTATCATAGAATTAACAAAAGAATTATGTAAGTATATCAGTAAAGATGTTGTGAAATCTATTGTTCTTTGCTACATAATCTTTCCAAAAAACTAATCATTATCATAGTTAGCATCTTTTATAGAATCAGTGAATTGAATAGTTGCGAAACACCTATCACAACATATTTTAGTAGGGATCATAACATATTTCCTATAACTTAATATTTTTTCTCCGCTACTGCTAATAGGATGATAAGAATTTAATTCAGAAAAAGGCATGTCTTTACAAAACATACAACTTTTTTTGTCGTATGAATGTTCAGTGATATAATCAGTGAATTTATTACAACTATAAGTGTGTAACAAACCCCAGCACATGAAGCAAATTTTATCATACATTATGTCAGTTTCTTTATTATAAGAATAATTTCTGTCATAGGCTAGATTATATTCAGTATTTTTACAAATTTCACAAGCTTTATCGTTAGTATTCATTAGATGTTTTATTATGTTAGGTTTTCTTTAAAACATAAAATAATAATTATTAAAAATAAAAATTGAATAACAAAATAAAAATTGAATTTATTTTTTTCTATGTTATCAATTAACAAACTAACATTATAAAACAATGTGCTCAAAATTTAACCTTAACAAATATATTTCTGCTTTTTTGGATAGCAATAAATCTTTACTTGAGAAATGGGAAGGAAAAGATAACCAAAATAACTTAAATAAACTTTTCAAAGATAAAAATAAACCAAAAGCTGCTTCATCCGCCTATATCTTTTTCTGCAAAGATAAGAAGAATCGCGAAAAAATTAAAACCGACTACCCTGATTTATCTTCACAAGATGTTTCTGTTGAAATGGGTAAAATGTGGAAAGAGTTATCTGACACTAAAAAACAAAAGTATAAAGATCAATACGAAGAGGATAAACAACGCTATGAAAACGAAATGAAGGAATATGTTCCACAAGAAGGTTCTTATGAAGAACTAATTACTGAGAAAAAACAAAAGAAGGCAACGGGATTAAAAAATGCCAAAACAGCTTTTCAATTCTTCTTTGATGAGATGAAAACCGATAAAGAAAAATTCGAAGGAATGTCTGCAACAGAAATTATGAGTGTTATAACAGAAACTTGGAAACAAGTTAAAGGGTCTGATGAAGCAGATAAATATAAGGATATGGAAAAAGAAGATAAACAACGCTTTGAAACTGCCAAAAAGAATAAAGCAGAAGTAAGTAAAAAGAAAGATAGTGATGAGGAAGAAGAAAGTAATGAAGAAGAACAAGTAAAAGAACAAGTTGTAAAAGAGAAATCTAAAGAAAAAGTTGAACCTAAGAAACAAAAAAGTAAGCTGGTTGCAAAAGTTAAAAAATCAATTGGTAGATAAGTAATAATTATTTTCTTATATAACACCTAATAATAACACTTATAAATATATTTTATTAAAAATGCTAAACAATTATTTATGTAATTGTTTAGTATTTTTCACGTCATGATAAATAATTGATTTAAAATTTATTTTTAAAAAATAAATTTAATTTTAATATGAATTCAACAAAAGAAACTAAGGATATATCTTATACAGATACTTATACAATAACTTTTTGTGAAAGTGCTGAAAATCATAAAGGAATGCAGCAAATTGGAAATATAGCATCAGAAGGTTTTACATGCAGAGAATTAAAAAATATTAAAAAAATCTTTAAGAAAAAAGGTGTGAAATGCAAGCTTATTAAGTTACAAAAATTACTAGAAGAGAATAATGATGAAATTCCTTATGCAGATGATGAAAATAATCATGATATTAAAAAACCTGAACAAGCAAGTTTATTAATAATTAGAGGTGGTGTGAATGAATTATTATCAAATATTGATAAAAATGCTTATGATTTGTATAAAGAGCATAAAAATTTAAATTATGATAGTAAAGCCTTTATGTATGGCCGCGTTGTTAATAAACATGCTAGACATAATTTATGTTTTGCCGATGAATCTCAAGAATCAGCTTATGAAGATAAGAAAGGTACTGTGGTAAATTTTGATTCAATACATTTAACAAAAGAAATAAGAAAACAATTACCGCTTTATACGAATGAAAAGGCATCTAAATTAGTAGCAGAAGGAAATTATTATTATAATAGCGATAAATGTTTTATAGGATGGCATGGAGATTCAGAGAGGAAGAAAGTGATTGCTTTAAGATTAGGTGCAGATTTTTACATAAAATATCAATGGTATTATAAAACAAAAGCTGTTGGAAGAATGTTAAGTATAAAATTAAAACATGGTGATATGTATATTATGTCTGAAAAAGCAGTTGGTACTGATTGGAAAACTAGAAACAAATATACGTTACGTCATTCAGCATCATCTAAAAAGGAATAAACTAATAACAATATTTCTATAATCAATTTCTTTTAAAAAAATTAAATAATTTATTAATTTAATTTTTACATATACTTTTTTAGTCATCTATATTAGTTTTCATTAATTCTTTTAGGTACTTTTCCCAATTATCAGACATTATTTTTTTTTCTAAAACTATGTTTGGTGAAAACTCTATTTCACTATCATAAATATTTCTATCAAGCACAACATTTTTGTTACTAAATTCTATACCTTCTATTTTTTCTATTTTACCATTTTCATAAATAATGTCTTTTGTGTTAATAACTTTAAAAATCATTGCTATAAAAATTAAAGAAATAAGGTAACGTGATTGTTTTATAGATAGGTTATATTTTTGTTTCATAGAAATAACATATTGTTCTATTAATATCTCTTTTATATTTTTCTTTTTAATGTTTGCCCAACACTTTCGTGATTCGGAAATAGTGTTTTCAATATTTTGAAAAACAATTTTCTTTTTTATTTTTTCTTGATGTGAAAGAAGACCTAATTTATTAGCCAGAAGATTGTATATTTCTTTATATAAAGTTTCTGGATTTTTGTTTTCTATTTTATATGAAAATTCTTTAGTTTTATAACTACAGCAAAAAAATTCTTTAGAAATATAGGTGCCATAAGGTGTTATACCATAGGCTAAATCTTCAAAAATATCAGACCAAAATTTTTCTTGTGTGTATTTACAACATTCTAAAAAAACAGGATATATTATATCTTTAACAATAGGCATTTATAATTTCTATTTTTTATTTAAGTCAGAAATAAAAAATATTTTTGAATGATAAAATTGATAATAAAAAATTGTTTTGATTTTTATTATCAATTTTATAATAAAATGAAGCGAAAATTTAACAGTATTGATTCTTATGAAAATATTGAAACTAACTATAAAGATACAGATAAAAATAATGATGTAAAATTATTAGGATTGCAAATCAGTAAAGAAATTAAAACAAAATCTAATTTTAATTTACAAAAGTATAAATCTCTTTGCATTAATTTATTTAATAATAACATACACACAGAATACATAAAACAAAAGCATAATGTTGAAACACCTCCTCCATCACCTTGTGTTGTAGGTAATTAATATTATAGAAATTTATTTTTTTGTAGGTGATGTAACAGAAATCCTTCAATCTTATTAATAGGTACTGTATAAGGTACTTCTATTAATACTATACCATTATCTATACATAGTCTTCTTTTCATATCATCTCTATATTTTTGATTTAAAAATGCTTCTTTATTTTTATGAAAATATGGGATGTGTTTATAATGTTGAGCCCCATTATACTCTACTGCTAAACCTAATTCTTCATTATAACAATCTAACTCAAGATTAAATCTACCACCTGTAACATTATTTTTTAAAAATTCTGGTCTATCTTTAAAAAATGGTTTTTTCAACCAATTATGAAGTACCCTACGACATTCTATTTCACCTTTACTGTCTTTGGTATCTTTTTGATAAACAGTAAATTGTGGTTTAGTAGGTGTTGTGTAATAAGGTATATCATTAGACCATGTACCTTTTTTACCAGTAATTTTATGATATAGTGTTAAAAGTAATATTAATGATATGCTTAACCCTACAAGAATCTCAAATCCTTTATTGTCCCATAAATCTTTTATCGCATCAAACATATTTATTTTAGAAATAATAAAACAATTTCTAAAGTTATAATTAGTTTCTAAAAAAAATATAAAATCTTATAACGTTATTACATGTAACATATGCATAAAACAAATAAAATTATCCAGTCTTATTTAAAAATCAAAGGTTTTGTGTTTAATCCAAGGTAATTCATCAATTACTCCTAATGAATGAAATAACATAGCTGCTAATACTCTTTCATGGCCAAAAGCCCTTTTATCATCTAGATAACATTCTTCTACATTTTCGTAATTCATGTCATGTGCATCATAACCACATATTTGTAAATTATAACCATTTTTTAATTTTTCTACAAGCATTTTATAATCTTCATGATTTTCTACAAGTCTTTGATAAAAATTACAGTAAAATTGTCTACTTTGTATATATGTTAAGTGTTGTTCCATATTATTTTTATCAATCCATATAAAATATTCAGGTATGTTTTTATTTTTTTCATCTCCTATTATTTTATGTCTATGAGGAATAGGATCTAAAAATCCTGTCATTTGAGCTTTCTTAAAATCTTCGATAGTTTCTCCTTTAAATTTTTTAGAAAATTGATGAAAGTTTTCAATATTCAAAGCATCCGGTAAACTTTTTTGACCATGTACAACAGGTCCTAATCTCATAGGTGATAAATTAGGTAATCCTATCCCATCTTTTCTATCACCATGTTTATTATTTGGAAAGACATTGATATAATTTTTAACAAGAGGCACTGATTTTAGCATCAGCATTCTATATAATTTAATATTACCATAAGTAAGATTATTTTTTGCATATTCTTTGCAATCATTGTTGAAATTTTCCATCAATTCTTTTTGCATCTTATCCTTCTCATCCTTTTTACGTTTAGGTAATTCTGTTCGATCTTCTTTATTTTTGCAATGAACACCACAATAATATTTAGCATCTAATTCACAATAAGCTTTATTGGTACATTGTATACCTTTTTTAGGTACACTTTTATATACTTCTTCGCATTGAGATTCTCCATAAAACATTTTATAATTTATTAAAAAATAAAATATAAAATCAATTATTTATTTTTTAAAAATATATAAACTTATTACCAAACATATTATTACTATTATACTTATTCTTATAAATTTTGTTAATGTTAAACAAGACTCCAATAAATATTCTTTTTTTGTTTCAGGAAATAATTGCTGTAATAAATATATAGCATTTGATACAGCTGATTCCATAGATGTGAAATAATACGTACTATTTCCATTATGCGTTCCTACATTATATAAGTTACTAAAAATACTACTCTTACTATTTATATAATTATCATGAGACTGATTGTAAATATATGCAGTATCATTATTAATCCAACTACCATTCTTTACAACTGAATTATGTAATATTGACTTTGTTGCATTAGGTAAATACGGATAACTATTTTTTAATTGTTGAAACACCTCTGCTATTAATTCATCCTGATCACATTCATTAGCAGTTTTATTATTATTTTTAGATTTTACATCTAATACCGATATACAACAAGAAATAACTGTTTGTGAAGAAGAGTTATCAAACTTCATGTAATCTGATAAAAGTATAAATGTTATATTCCAATCTGATGTCACATCAACACCCCATATTTTTTTAAGATTTAATTTAGTATTCCAATGAAATGTTATTGGAATATAGGTAATATAATTATGTTTATAAGCCCATTGTGTAAAAGTTGTTAAATCACCAAATGCATTTTTTACAGGATCTGCTGAATTTTGTAAAATAGTTGCTATATGCACCGGTGGTATAGCTAATATAAAATTTGTAGCAAAAATTGTAGAATTTTTATTGGTATTTATTGAATCTATCTTGTTATTTTTTATGTTAATACTTGTAACATCAGTATTTAACATTATATCTACATTTTTAGTTTCTGTTATTTTATCAATCCATCTCTTTATTAAATTTATATCATTTGGTTTAACAGGCTGATAAATATTATAAAATATCTTTTGATTAAATAATTGCAGTAATTTAAATAATGTATAATTTTCTATAGAAGCACCATCTGTTGATAAGCATAGCTTATTTATATAAGACATAGAACTTTCAGAAAAATTATTATCAGTCATATATCGTTCTATTGATGTATGTTTTCCATGATTATTATTAAAGATTAATTTAATAAATTCTAATGATAACAACATGATTTCTTTTACCTTCATATTTTTAAAGATTTCTAAAATAATTGATGATAATGAAAAATCATATTTTGTAAAAAAATCATAAAAATTAAGATCCATCTTTTTCAACAACATTCTAAGATTTATATATGCTGATAGATAAATTCTAGGACCATGTTCGCTAAAAAGTGTATCTATTCGTGTAACTCTGTGACAACCACCTATAGAATCATTTTTGTCTATCAACAAACATTTTTTATTTAATTTTCCTAGAGTATATGCTAAAGTAAGTCCAGAAGGACCACCTCCTACTATAACATAGTCATAATTTATATTGGTCATTGTTTATTTAATTAATAATTATTTTTAAATAAATGGAAAATTCATCAACAATTGATAACATACTAGATAAATCTTCTGATGAAAAAATTATAGAAATCATTAATAGCATACATGACGATTTTATAGATGTATTGAGAATTAAACCAAAAACATGTACATATGATATATCAAATGCAGAAGATACTGATAAAAATAATCTTCTTAAAAATACCAATAATGATAGTTTAGGCGAATCAGATCAAAGATCAAGCGATGCAGATAGAAAATCAAGTGAAGAATTCAGTGAGATAGCGTTAAATATCAACAATCAGAAAATATATGATTATTACAAAAATAATCCAATTGAACTTCAAGACCTGAAAAATAGCAAATTTATACAAACTGCGGTAGCTTTTAACATGCTAAATATTATGCAATGTATGGCAGATCCAAATACTAAAAGATTAAGTTTTTAATATTATTATAAATAATATTTAAACATTCCTATTCAAGAAAATAATAATAAAAATAATGATTGATAATTTTGCAAAAGACATTATAGAATATCCATCAGAAATTAACATACTTTCTCTACTACGTTTTTGTATCATGAATAATTTTTTTAACATTGGTATAATAACTGGCAATTATTTTTCTAAAATATACCCTACTTCTTTCGAAATTAGAAACCTCCTTGCTCTATGTTTTTATAAAATTAATGATCTTGTAAAAGCTTACAATGTTTTCAACTCTATATTAGATATGCGAAATTTACCCCAAAATCTTGCAGAACAAGTTATTTTCAATGCTCATTTTTCTATCGATAGTGTTGCTGATAGATATATTAATTATAATAGTTCTCTTGTACATCAAATTATGAAAAGAAAAAAAAAAGAATTTCCATTAATCACTTTTACAATCACTACATGCAAACGTTTCGATCTTTTTGAAAAAACTATAAACTCTTTTATCAATTGTTTCTTAGATATTGATCTTATCGATACATATATTTGCATAGATGATAACTCTTCAGAACAAGACAGATTTAAAATGAAAAAACTCTATCCTTTTTTTACATTCATTCTAAAAGATGAAAAAAACAAAGGTCATTCTAGATCTATGAATATTCTTAGAAATATTATAAAAACTCCATACGTCTTTCATATGGAAGATGATTGGAAATTTATACAAAAGAAAAAATATCTTTCTGAATGCTTAGACGTCCTTGGCAGCAATGATCGAATTGGTCAATGCCTTATTAATAAAAACTATTCTGAAACTGAAATAGACATAAAAATAAAAGGCGGTGAATATAAAACTACACTATCCGGACAAAGATATTATATCCACGAATATGCTAACACTGAAGAAGAAATAGCAGCATGGAAACAAAAACATATTAAGGATGTTAATGATTCACTTAATTCTTCACATTGTTACTATTGGCCAGGTTTTTCATTTAGACCATCATTACTAAGAACGCATATTTTACAAGAATTAGGTCCTTTTAATGAAACTATTGCACATTTTGAAATGGATTATAGTTATAAGTATCAGAGTAAAAAATATATATCAGCATTTTTAGAAACTATTTACTGCCTTCACACTGGACGTTTAACATCAGAAAGATTTGAAAAAAAAGTTTTAAATGCTTACGATCTGAATAACGAAAAACAATTTGAAAATAAAGAAATCAAGATTACAGATGTTGTTATCCAATCTATTATTATAGAAAACATTGATAATAATTTTGAAACCTTTGTTGTGAATTTAGACAAAAGACAAGACAGATGGGATAACATTAATAATATTAAAGAATTATCTTTTCTTAATTATAAAAGATTTTCTGCAATCAATGGCACTACTTTAAAACCTACTTTACAACTCCAACGAATTTTTGATAATAATGATTATAATATGAAAAGAGGAATGGTAGGATGTGCTATATCTCACATCAAATTAATGATAGAATTAATTAATTCCTCTTCATTTAATTATTTCTGTATATTAGAAGATGATATAACAGTAGTGCCAGATTTTACAAATAAATTTAAATACCTTCAATCTATTTTACCTAAAGAATGGGATTTAGTTTACCTTGGTCATCATGCATACGATACTGCAGAATTTGATAAAACTAAATATCCATCATTAGAAAAATGGGATAGTGCTAAATCATTAAGTAAATCTAAGGGAGGTACAGGGGGGTATTTAATATCTAAACAAGGTGCTAATAAACTTTTGAAATATTTAGATGAAAATGGATTAAAAAACTGTATTGATACAATGCAACAAAAATCTGCTGATATATTGAACATTCATTATGCAATACCTCATCTTATTTATAGCGAGTGCTTCACAGGTACTAATATTAAGGCAGATACTGATATACAAACTGATCATACTTCATTAACTTCTTTAACAAGATTTGAAGAAGAGATGGAATATTATAAAAATCTTGGTCTGTTAGTTATAGAAATATATAATATTATTAATTTAATAAAATTAAAAGATAATGATATAGAAAAAGTATATATCCATAAAAAAGATAAAGAAGTTAATCAAGATTTATATAATAATTTAACATGTAAGATAGATAATGTTATTTATACGGTTTATAACGAAACAGAAAAGCAAATTTATTATTTTTTAGTTTCTAAAAAAATGTATCAAAGAATATTGATAGGTGATACATATAATATTGATTCATTATTTTTATAAGTTTTTTATTTATTATTTTAGATTGTAAGACACTCCATGAATTGTTTAACTTTTTACTTAAGATTAATTAAATTACAGCGAACTGTATAAAAAGTATCCAGTAAATCTAATTTTTTAACATTAAAATATTAATACAACGGTATTAATATTATAAAAAAAGCAATATATAGTTATTTTATTTTTATGGTTTCATTAATCAATAATTTTTATCCAAAAACTATTGATTAATATTTTCTCAATATGCTTTTATCGATATTAATCTTAACTACTTTACCTCCTATATGATCGGGATCATATAGCCATTTAATTCCTTCTTGAGATTTTATCCATCTTTTAAAAATAAAAAATTTTATATTATGTCTAAACCAACAACTTATTATTTTTAATTTTTGTATGTTATATTCATAGTTTTTATTACTATCATGATGTAACCATTTACAATTATCACAATTTATATAATTATACTTATTAGATGGTATTGAAATAAGATTTGTACAATCATAGCATTCTAATGTTTTTAGATTAATAAGAGTTTTTGGAATGATAGTAAGACTTGTACAATTATGGCAATAAAGTGTTGTAAGATTAATAAAAGTGTTTGGGATAGTAGTAAGACTTGTACAATCACCACAATCAAGTAATGTGATATTGATAAGAGTGTCTGGGATAGTATTAAGACTTGTACAACCACTGCAATCTAGTAATGTGATATTGATAAGAGTGTCTGGGATAGAAGCAAGATTTGTACAACCACTGCAATAAAGATGTATAATATTAATAAGAGTATCTGGGATAGTAACAAGACTTGTACAATAACGAAAATAAACTATTGTTAGATTAATAAGAGTGTCTGGAACAGTTGCCATAGTTGTACAACTATGGCAATAAAGATATGTAAGATTAATAAGAGAATCTGGAATAGTAGTAAGACTTATACATTTACAGCAATTAAGTGTTTCTAGATTAATAAGAGTGTCTGGAATAGTAGTAAGACTTGTACATCTACAGCAATCAAGTGTTATTAGATTACTAATAGTATTCTCTTCGAATGCGGAGCTTGGGATGGTAATAAGACTTGTACAACCACTGCAATCAAGTGTTGTGCTTCGCGTGCCCGTCGGGCTTTTATTTACGTTATATTGTTTTCGACAAATTATACACATAATAAAAAATTAATAAAAATTAAATAAGTTTTATTAAAATCAATTATTTTTAGATTACTTGTTTTATCAAATCTTACTGAGTAATTTAATTAAGAACTTATAAAGTAGAATGTGACAACACTCGAGGACATGGTTTATTATCGTCATAATATTATGCGTCGTAATTCAGCCTGTAGGGCAAGCGAAGCAGATTGTGATCTTAATCTTTTTAACTTAGATCTGATAAAGACCATTCTTTGTATTAATAAAAGTAACATTACCTAATTTTATTCTATAAATATCATCAGAGTTAAAATTATAATCTGATGCTACTGTATACCTAATATCAACTCTTGGTTCTTTATCAAATTTTAGTTCATTATTCATAAAATTAGCAGGTCCTTTATATCCTACATTATTACCAATTTCTGTATGACCATTCACAAAAACATTCAATGATAATTCGTTAAAGTCATATAACACTAATGGAAAAGGATCATTTTCAGTAAAAGGTAAGATTGCTTCTTTAACACCAGTCCATTCATAAAGTATTTTAGAAGATATCATAAAAGTTACTTTTGTAATATTTCTCACAACAATATTTTCAAGTTTCCATGAAAAATTATAAAGAAAATGATACTCTCTTCTCTCAAATCCTCTTGGCACAATAAAAGTATATTTTGTATTCTTGATGATAGCATTAAGACCACATTGTTTAATATTTGTATAATATTCAGGATATAAAAAGTCGCTCAATAATGGATAATTCATTTAATATGTTTTAATAAAAATTTTATGTTTAATAAATGCTAAATGATTTAGTTTCTACAATAGTTCCTCAAACAACTAACGAATTAAAAGAAGAAAAGGATGAAAAAGAAGAAAAGGATGTAGTAAATTATAATAGTTTACCTAATATAATTATACCAGATCATATAAATATAAATAATATTATCATTTATAGAAGTATACACGATTCATCGCAATTAGAACCATTTTCATATCATATAGATACACTTCTTTTGGAATGTGAAGATGATGATGAAATATTTTTTACATATAGCGATTTACTAGATACAAATAAATCTAAACAAAAAATACATAAATTTTTATTCAATAAAAATTTAAATGATATAAAAATACACTATTCATGGATAAAAGTTAAATCAGATTTGAAAGAATCTGGATTAAATACAATAGATGATATCACAGATGTCTATGATAATTTAATACATAATTCAACACATTTTAATTTCACTTATTCTAAGAACGACAGAGGATATGGTTATGGATTAATCATAAAAATTGTTTCTAAAGAAACAAATAATATAAATGAATTAATCGATAGAAAGCTTCCTTTGAATAAATGTTTCGTTCTAGATTTACCTCCTGATTTTATTATTTATAATTCTATTATGGTAGAAAATATAAATATGAAAGACTATATCCAAGAAGACGCAGAAAACATTGTTTTTATAACTTTATTAAATAATAATACTTATCAAGGATTTGCTACAAATATTGAACATATTGAGAGTTCAACAAATATCATTGTTGAATGCAAGGAAGAAGGTAATTCTTCAAAATTTATGCGAAAAAATAATACAATATTTAATAGATGGTATGTTAGATTAGGTCTTGATGAACACAACAATAACAAAGGAATTTTTTTAGATAAATTAAATTCTGTAAAAGATGAATTCGACAAAGGTAATAAAATATTTTTTCTATCTGAAGAAAGAACCTTAAAAACTATTTCAAAATTAGATAATATTATTATCAATATTCAAGAACATACTAATATATATGATCAGGTAATAGATATAACATCAGGAATTCATTGTAACGATAATACAAGTATTAACGTATATGATGAAATAAGTGTTGCTGACATAGAAACATTTGCAGGTAAGACTGAAGAAGAGAAAATCAATATGGTTAAAGAGAATAATAAAATATGTAAGTCTAAAGAATAAACCAAGGTTAGTGAATCATACAAAGTCCACTTTATTTCTTGCACTTCTATTTCTTTTTATAGACCCTCCACTTCTCCATACACTAATATCTTTTACACACTTTTCTCTATCATACAACCATTCCATACGATTTTTATACTCTTCATCACTCTCTTCTCTAAGTCTCACTGGACAAAACATATCCATAGTATATATGAATCCTTCTCTCTCATGAGCACATCTAGCAGCATGTATTATAAAAGATTTATTTGGTTCATACATATACCAGTAACATAAAAATTCATACTGAAGACACGGATGAAGAACCACAATATTTTCTTGAATATTTTCAACATTTTCTATATATAATTGTCCTAACGATGCTTGTTCATGAAAATTTTTATCAAAAGATTTATCATTATTCCACACCATACCCAATATTTTTCTACTATATTCTGTATTTCTAACAAACATTACACCAGTATTTAAAATTATTCCTGGATTACCCTCTTTCGCCAGTAACATGTGTTTACCTTGTTGATAACGTGTAATATAATCTTCTAGCATTTGATTATTATTAAGCAAATGACTATCAGCATCTATCCAAACAACATAAGAGTCATTATCTTGATTTGCACATTGTGCGTCAAACATATCTAAACATTTTTCTACTAGTTTTATCTTATACCAAGGGCAGTCTCTAGAACCATCATAAACAGTAGTTTGTGTAATATTTTCATCAATATTCTGAATAATATCCGAATATGGCTTAACGTCTTCAGGATAACTTACACCTAAGTCAACAACAAATTTATAATTATGTTTCAGACAGTATTGTTTAACATTTTCAATATTATATTTTACAATTTCTTGATACCACATATTTATGGCTATCATACATACTGTTATTTTCATTTAAAAATTATTTATTAATTTTTAAATAATATTTTAATACTATTTTATTATTGCATTAAAATATTATTTCTAATTTTTGTAAGTAATATGCCTATAATATTGTAAGTATCTCGATATTCAATAATAGGTCTAAGAAATGTACCCAATAAGGCATTCTTTATATTTTCATGTTGTTCTATTTTTAATTTTATAACATACTCTAAATCATCAAACAAATATTTATTATCTTCATTATAATCTGTATTCTGCAACTCAAAAAATGATTTGCTTTTTATTTTACCATATGTAAGTATTTGTTGTATCCTCAATCCCTCATACCCATCATAACAATTTTTATACTCTCCAACATTAGGAATGGTTACAGAAAAATCTGAAAACATTGAAAAGCCCATTGAATGTTTTGTTTCACTATGTTTAAAAAATATAAAAGGCTCATTAAATTTATAAACAAAATATTTTTGATGTCTTGTTTGTGGAGATCCAATAACTCTCCATTTTTCTCTCATGGTTTCTCTATCATTGTGATATTTATTAACTAACAATAAAATCTGTTGTGTTGTAAGCTTATTATATATTTGACATAAAATACACGAAATTACTACCCCACTTCTACCATGTCCTCCTCTACAATGTATATATATTTTGCTTGTTCTTAAATTTAATATTATGTTAGTTAATTTTAAAATAAATTTAGAAAAGTCTAAAAGGTTTTGTGGGACACCTAAATCCCTTATTGGGAAAGATATATAATTATAATTTGTTTGGTAAGGTAAAATATTATATTCATCATTATATGTTAAATTTACAAAATATTGTACACCCTCTTGTTCTAATATATTTACACTTTCTTGAGATGGAAATGAACCAAATAAAGCCGTGTTGTTGAAAAAATAAGAACATTTATCCATTATTTTTTGATTCTTAATTATTTGTAAAATGTTTTTTAAATTTCAATTTTTATTTTAACCTTTTTTTATTAAAATAATTTAATTAATATATTATTTAAACAATATTATTAAATACTAAAATGACAAAGAAATTACGCATAGAGGTCGTTAAATTACCATTAGACAAACCAATAATAAATAAGTCACAAAATTTTCCAAAAATGAGTAATCTATATTTGGAACTTTTAGAAAACAAAACAAAAATTAAACAAGATTTAATTAACAAACCCTACAATCCCCCCAAAAAAACCACTCCCAAAAAAACTCCAGATAAATATAAAGCCCAACGGGCGGGCGAAGCTAATGATAAAGAAGATGATAAAACACCAAATTTAAAATTTGTTGACAATGACGAAGAAGACATCGACAACCTCTTGAAAAATATGGACGAAAGAGATGGTGAGAGCGATAAAGGTAGTGATGGTGGCAGTATTGTAAAAACACCAGGCTCAGAGGTATTAGATAATGATAGTGATGGAGGAAGTATCGCAAAAGATCGAGAAAGAAGTGAAAGAGATAGAAGTAGAGACAGAGGAAGTAGAGGTGATAATGATGGTGATGATGAACAAGATAAATACGATAGTGATTTTTCCATTAAAGAAAATAGAGACAACGAAGGTGATAATAAACATGCCGACGAAGGCGAAGAAGAAGCTAATGATATATCTAACAGACTAAAAGAATTATTAGATGATACATCAAGTGAGAGGAGTGTCGATGTAAGTAAAGATCGCAAAGATGAAGATCGAAGGGTAGTAGATGAAAAAAGACATGATTCAAGAAAAGACGAAAGAGGTGATGCAAGAAGAGATAATAGACATGAAGAAAGAGGAGATGCAAGAAGAGATACTCGAGACCATAAGGAATCACACAGAGACCATAAGGAATCACACAGAGACCATAAGGAAATGGACAATAAATCAATTCATAAATCTGTAAGCAAAAGTGTTGATAAATATAGTAGGATCAAAGCATCTCCTCCAACGCTTGCTGAACTTGAAGCAAAAGGAGTGCATGTTGTTAAAAAGGAATTGAGGGATATTAATAATATTACTAAATCTGAAATTGACGAGGAAGACTTGAAAAGAGAACTATTGTTCAAGTACGAAATTTTAAAAAAATCTTATCCAAATGCTGTGATACCCGAATTCACAATACATTCAAATTATGACACAATGAAAAAAAGCCATGAATCTTTGTTGAAAAAATTATCTATGGATACCTCTGTTGATGAGTACAAAAAATATTTAATTTATTTATTTGCAGCAAGTGAGTACATTTGTGGTTATTGGCTAGGGTTCGACATGGAGGGATTTACACAACAGCAGATAATATCCATGCATACGTATGACAAACTGTTGATTGAGTTAGGCGAAAAAAGTTATGTGCCGCAAGGATCTAAATGGCCTGTTGAGGTACGACTCTTTGGCATGGTGATTTTAAATGTGGGTGTTTTTGTGCTCTTCCGTATGATTCAGAAAAAGACCGGAAATAATTTTTTAAATATGATGAATTCTGTCACTACTAACAATATGCAACAAAATAAGCCAAAAAGAAAAATGCGTGGACCAATAATAACTGAGGATGGTGATGAATAAATTTAAAAGTGATTAAAATACCTTATTGTACATAATTTATAGACCTCTTGTGGAATAAAAATTAATTAAATATAAAAAAGTTATATTTAATTTTTGTTACAATTAATAATTAATATTTCTAAAATATTTATTTGATTAAAATTAATTATTTTAGAAATATTACAAATATAATAATCAATAAAATGCCAGCAAAACTTAAACTCGAAGACGTTAAAAACGAATTCATCAAAAGAGGCTATGAGCCCTTATTCACTATTTATAATGGTAATGGTGAAAAATTACCATATAAATGTAAATGCGGTAATCCAAAAACATGTCATATCGCACTTGGTCATCTTAAAGCAGGAAAGATGAATTGTATTCCTTGTTTCACTGAAAAGAAAGAAAACACGAATATGGAAAGATATGGCGCGAAAACGCCCCTGGTTAATGAAGCTGTAAAGGCAAAAACGTTGCAAACTACACGTGAAAAGTATGGGTGTGATCACTACTCTTCTAATGAAGAGGTCAAGGAGAAAACAAAACAAACTAATCTTCTTCGTTATGGTCATACGAATGCCGCTTGTAATGAAGAGGTTAGGGAGAAAACAAGATTGACCAATGTTGAGCGTTATGGCTGTGATAATCCTTTTTCAAATCAAGAAGTTAAGGATAAGATAGCAGCAACTAATCTTATTAAGTATGGTGTGGAAAATCCTTTTGCTAATGAAGATATTAAGGAGAAGATACGGCAAACCAATTTAAAAAATTTGGGCGTGGAGTACCCTACGCAATCAGAAGAAGTAAGGGAAAAAGTAAAAGACACAAATAATTTTCTTTATGGGGTAGATTACCCATTACAATCAGAGAAAATTATGGAAGAAATGAAACAAAAAAATCTTTTAAATTTTGGATTTGAATACGCAATGCAAGCACAAGAAGTAAAGGATAGAGTAAGAGAAACAAATCTTGAACGATATGGCACACCATGTTCTTTACAAAATAAGGAGGTGGCTGAGAAGACAAAAATCACCAATCTAGAGAAGTATGGTTACGACCATCCTATGAAAAATAAAGAATTTTTAGATAAAAATCAGAAAATTCGTTTTCAAAAAAAACCATTCACATTTCCTATTTCAAAAAAAATAATACAGGTACAAGGTTTTGAATCCTTTTGTCTAATTGATTTATTAGAAAATGAAAAAATCGAAGAAGATGAATTATTGTTAGGATACAAAACGATGCCATCAATTCCATATACGACTCCTGATGGTAAAAATCATGTATATCATCCAGATATTTTTCTACCTTCTAAAAATTTAATAATAGAAGTAAAATCAGATTATACATATGAAAGAGATAAGGATATTAATCTAATTAAATTAAAAGCAACAAAAGATCTTGGTTATAAGGTTGAAATTAGAATATATAACAGAGAAGGTAATGATTTTGTATTAGTTAATTAAAATAAATATTTATTATTTTTTAATAATCTTATTAAAAAATTAATTAATTTAATCTTGGTGAAAATAAAAATAATGAGCAACGAATATTCAAATTCCACAGTTTCTGGAAATGGCTGTTCTTATTCTAATTTAAATACCTACAACAAGGCACAAAATAATTCGGTCAACCCACCCCTCCCGACGGGGACCACAATCGGGCAGGGCAAGTACATCGTTCCAGTGTTTGCGACAAGTGGGTATAATAGTTTGGCGGGTGTTGGCACCTGTGGCGGATATCCTTCAATTACTAATGCATATGGGGCTGGCGCGAGTTCGTGTTCGCCCTCTTACGTGGCAAAAACTTGCATGTAATTCAAGACCTTTTCAACAACAAATTAATTTTTAATGTTGGCAACACCATATTATTACATATTTTCAACAACACCTCAACAATACCTTTTTTAATATAAATAACAATGTTATTTATATTTTCAACAATCACTTCAACAATTCCTATTAAATATATTCTTTAATTTATATACTACTGTTCTGCTTCGCTATTATTGTTCAAGATTTGGGTAATTCCACTTTTCATACTGTTCAAAACACTTTAGTGTACAAAACTTTACAACCCGTGGCTTTCCATTTTTATCATAGTTTATCGTCTTATATTCTGTACCAGATCCATTACAAAACTTACACACCTCTTTACCACTTTCTTCATTTTTTCTTTTTTTTGTTGCTTCTTTCGGTTTCTTCACTTCTGAAGACTTAAAACCATATTTATCATTTTTTTCTTCTTTTGTTTCAGATCTTGGTGATTTTTCTTCTTCAGAAATTATTTCATCAGCTTCTTTTATTAATTCTTGAAGGTCATCTATATGTTTTTTAGTCCCTTCTGCAAAACTTTCCGACGTATTTATAATCTTTTCATTTTCTTTCAAAATATCATCTATATCATTTTCCAACATATTATGCTTAGCCTCTTTTTGCATTTCATCAACATAATCCTCAAAACTTTCTACATCATCCGCCTCTTTTATTTCACTTTCATCATCCGCAACAATTTCATCTGCTTCACTCGCACTAAGTTCTTCAGTCGTATAATCAAGATCCTCTCCATTATCTAAACTTGGTATGTCTTCTTCACTTTCATCACCCCATCCATCTCTAGATTTTGCTTCACCTGCATTAAATGCTTCCTTCTCATCTTCTCTATCAGCATAAGATTCCCATGATTCTAGATTGTCTAACTCTTCATAATCTATGTTTTCATCATATGACTCTCCATATTCTTCCATTTTTTTTGAGTCTCTATTAGACCTTCGATCTTCATCTTCCTCTATTTCTAAAGACATTATATTATTTTCAACTATTTGCAACAATCCTCCAGATAATACGGGTAACGTTTCTTTAATAATTCTGGTATTTTTTGCTGTTGAGTAACCGTGAACACGTCTTACAAAATTTATGTCAAATATATTTCCAGTATACTTGTTAATAAAGTTTTTATTATCAAAGTTTTTCAACAATTCAAAAACAGAGAAACAATAATTTTTATCCCCATCCGTATAAAAAATTAATTCTTCTTCGTTAAAATTTGCTACATCATTTTTATTAACACACATATCCTTTGTATAATAAATTATCTCATTTTTATTCTCTTCTTTACCATATTCTTCATATATCTGATCATCTAATTTACCCTCTTTTAAATCATCAATCTTCTTCTTCAACTCTTTTATCTCATCGTTATAAAGTTGTATCTTTGCCTTTAATTCTTGTTTAGTATTTTTTTTATTTTCTTTTGTTATTTCTTCATTAGTATCAAGCTCATTTATTTGTTTATTAATTTTTTCCTTGTTTAACATCAGTATTTTAATTTTAAAAAGTATTCTGCTTTCTTCAACATTACGCTTAGTTTCTATAAATTTATTTTTCTCAACTATATCTCGTCTTATAACAATATTATCTGTAGAAATATCTGAAATAATTGATCTAGTATTTAAGCGTGCTGTTTTATCAATACTGTATCTTTTTATCCAGTCGATAAAATCTTTTTTTTCTAGATCTATTTCTTTTGTTAATTTTTTTATAACAATTTCTTTGGTTTTATCGGTAACAGTAGGGTTGTTAAATATTTCTGGAAATTTTTCGGAGATAGAAAGACTTGTTAAATTTTCTGGAAGATAGTAATATGATTTGATACGACTAATAAATATTTTACTGCCCATTGCGCGTATCATTTGTGATAAAAAAACAGTTATGTATACCAAATCTGTAACAAAATTGTTAACACTGCCAGTATTCAATGAGTCTATAACTCTTGAAACAAATATAGAATCTGGGTTATATTCTTTAAGATCTTCAAAATCCATTGAGTGTAATAAATTTATAGAAAGGTATATTTTACCTTGAGTTTTTATATCTTCAGTGACGGGGTTATCAAAAATATTTATAAATTTTTTGAGTCTAAAGGCTTTTTCTTTATTGTATATTTCTTGAGTGTTTAATATATATTTATTATTGGTTTGAAATGCTACAATAACTTTGATAGTTTTGTATGATATTTGATTAGTGTTGTCAGATGTTGTTATGTAAGAAGGGATTTTTATAGTAACTACATCATCATGTTGTGATTTTAGGGAAAAGTCGCAGAAAAGTTTTTGAAAGTTTTTATTGGCTTTGTAAAAAAACTCGTGATTGTCAAAAAGATGTATGCCGTGTTGATCGAGAATATAATCGCTTATATCGCCTTCAACAGATTCTATAAATAAAGATTCGATTTTGCCACCAACCCATTCATAATAGCATTGGTTTTCTGGAGTTGTAAAATATTTTTTTATGGTGGGAACTTCATCGTAATCTATTTTTTTAGTTTGTAGGGAAGATTTTGTGGAGTTATCAATTTTGTTAAAAATAACTTCTTCAACAAGAGAAGCAGAATTATCTAGGTCTTCATGTATTGCAGAAGAATTTTGTTTTTTTTCATCGTCGTAGAATTGGTCGAGAAGGTCATTGATTTCTTTGGATTTGATGATAAAATCTTTTTGTTTGATAAATTTCTGGTAAAAATTATCTAGGGTAAGTTCGGTTTGTTTGACATAAGAGTTAATAAAGTCAATCATAAATTCGTCTATGATGGTATCCATGATAATTTCTAGGGTTTTTTTGTATTTGGGGGAAATATCTACGTTTTCTGATTCTTTTTTTATTTTTTGGGCGATTGTAAGGAGGTCTTGTTCATCTTTTATTTTATTGAAAAAACGGTGCATTAAACGTTCTTGATTGAGGAGATATTTTTTGTATTTTAGGTTCATCGATTCGGGGCGTTTCTTATCTTTAATTTCTTTGAGAATGTGTTGTTCTTTTATATCATTTTCTTTAGAAATTGCAAATTTTTGTGCTTTTGCTTGGTTGCGAAGGAGTTGTGTTTTTTTATTTTTTTGTTGTTTCAATTGTTTTTGTATGTCTTCAATAGTGGAAGAAGTGGGTTTTTTGACTTTAGAATTAGAAGAATTGTCAGAAGAATTGTTTGGAGTTGCATTGTTTATAAATTTCTCGTGAAGAGCGACTAGCTCAGAAGTAGAAGATGGTTTTGATTTCTTATTTATTATATTTTTATTAGACATGGTAAATATTTATTTATAGCAAATGTAATAAAAATATAATAAATAAATTCAAATAAAAAAATATATGGAAAGTATGGTGAAATATTTTAGGATATTGAATAAAAAATGGATAAATTTTATTGATATGTTGATTTAAAAACTATTAATTAAGGTAATAAAAATGGCATTTAGAATGAGATTTCCGTCAAGACAACCAGAGGTTGCAGAAGTAATAGATACATATAATGTTGGTAATATAAAAAACTTGCATAGTACAAATTTGAATGATATGATGACATTAAGTCAGAAATATAACCCTAATGAAACCCGTAAACAACCAATTCGTGATATTACTAGAGATCCAACTAGTGAATATTACATGCCACCGGATGATGATGGAATTTTAACAAATGTTCCAAAAAATATATTACCTTCCTATCCTTCATACACGCCTTTAGTACCAGTAGGATCTCAACGTTCATCGTTATCATCATCTTCAGCTCCATCAACCCAATCACTTACCCAGTCAGGGTTACTTATGCAAGGAATGTCATCAGGGTCTAATCAATCAGGATCATCCTTTTCTTCAAATCCTTTAAGAAATTATAATATTGATGCTTTAGGTGAAGTTAATACACAATATCGAAATATTAAAGGAGATACTGGCGCTGTAGGCGAAAAGGGAGAGAAAGGGGAAAAAGGTGATAAAGGGGAGAAAGGGGACAATTATACGGATAAGTGTTTATTAATTTATAATAAAATTCATGTTTTACCTTTAGTTTCTCAGATTATTAAAACAGATAGTGATAGCGATAGTGAAGAAAAAACAAGTTTACCTCAAGTAACACAAGCAAATGTAATAGCAAATGTTACCCAAACTTGTACAGAATTATTGAATTCTGTTGCAACTATTCCACAATATGATTCGTATGTGTTAAAATCAATGTGTCTTATGTTTTCTGGAACTGGTACTGTTAGTGTAAGAGTGTGTGATACTGGTAACACCATTTTAGTTGAATCTAAATTAACATTGAATGGTAATTGTTCAATGATGATAATTAACATGCCGCAAATCAGTATGATTAATAAAGATATGATTTATATAGTAAATGCATTTGTTGGAGATGTGGATAATATTGATTTTTTAGGAGGTGAATTCACCCAAACAAAATGTATAAATTAATTTTAGAATATTTCTAAAACTAATTAACAGCGTAAACTTAAGTTTAGAAATTGTTTTTATATTTATTATTTTGTATCAATTGATTTTCGATTGATACAAAACATATTTTTTATTATTTCTATTTTTTATATTTTATTTCTAAAACTAATTAACAGCGTAAACTTAAGTTTAGAAATTGTTTTTATATTTATTATTTTGTATCAATTGATTTTCGATTGAACGAAGTAAACTTACAAAACATATTTTTTATTATTTCTATTTTAGTTTTTATATTTTATTTCTAAAACTAATTATAGGTTTAATAATAACAATTATAAATAAAATATGTCTATAGAATATGTTACGTTGTATAATGGTAAAAATAACTTTACCACTATAAAAAATATAACTTTTAAGGAATTAACAAATTATAAAACACCAAAAAATTTAATAACTGACAAAGATGATTTTATAACAGAGATAAAATTTGGAAGAATAAAAAGGTTTACTCAAAAAGATTCATTGAGTGATATATGGGATTTTGTTATAAGATCAAGAAACAATTTAACTAAACAATGTCCAAAATTAATTTTTAGTGAGATGATAGAGGATGATGAATATATTACATACTTTGTAAAAAAATTAGAAGAGTTAAAAATAACATATGAAATGAAAAACTATACAGTAGCTATGTTTACATTTCATGAAAACTCTATATCTATAACAGACAGAACGACATATTTTTTCTTACAAAATTATTTTGAAAAATTGGATGAACATGTGATAATGTAAATGTGATAATGTAATTAACGAAGTTTTGCACAAACCGCCCAAGGATTTACACATAATTTTCCTGTTCTTTTGTTTAATAAAAAAGCTTTATATTTATTTCTTTCACAAAAGGCACTTTGTTTAGATTTGACAGAAAGTATACATCTTTCATATTTGTCATTATTTTTAGGTGATTTGCGTTTACTTTTTACATTCTTTCTTTTTGATTTGCTTCTTTGTTTAGGCGATTTGCGTTTACTTTTCACACTCTTTCTTTTTGATTTGCTTCTTTGTTTAGGCGATTTGCGTTTATTTTTAACACTCTTTCTTTTTGATTTGCTTCTTTGTTTAGGCGATTTGCGTTTATTTTTAACACTCTTTCTTTTTGATTTACCTTTAATAGTTTTTCTTTTTGATGATTTACGATATGTTGAACGTTTTTTAGATTTATTTTTTAATAAATTTGTCATTTTTTATTTAACTAAACATAATTTAAACAAACAAGTTTAAAATAAAAATGTCTAAATTATTAGAAAACAAACAACTAATTCACATAGCATCAGAAATAGTGGTTTTATCTGGAATGTTTATGTATGTTTCAAATATTAATAATAAATTAACTAGCCGACTTGAGGCATTAACAGAGCGCTTGGATGAACAAGAATCTATTATACAAACACAAAATGAAACTATCACTAAATTAGTGAATAGAATGAATGGGTTTGATCAATATAAGCAAACAAATGAAATGTTTAAGTCTGATGTTATTACGATGATAAATAAATTGGATCAAAATTCAAAATCTAATCCAGCAACACCTAAACAACATAAGAATGGAAATAATTCATCAATATTATCGCCCTCTTCTTCACCTATCCAAGATACTGTTCAAGGAATTACTTCAGGGGGTGCTTCGCTTGTAGGTACTACTTCTCAACCTGTATTGAACTCTCAGCAACCATCTGTAATTCATTTACAAACTACACCAAGTAATAACATACCTGAAATGATGCAACAATTTCAAAATATGAATAATATAGGACATATGTTACAACCCAATAATATTACTATACATCAAATGCCTACACAAAGTAACAAACAAAGTAGCAACAAACAAAAAATTCAGTTAGATGAAATAAAAGATGGTGATGAAACTGATGGAGAAGTTGATGAGGTAAATGAAGAAGATAGCGATAATATTGATGAAGATAATTTAGAACAAGAATTAGAAAATGAATTATCTGAATTGCAAATAAAAAATTGATTAATTTATTTTATTTTTTTAAAAGAAAAAAATGGATTTATCAAATCAAAAAATAGTTTCTGTGAAATATACACAATATAAAAAAGATATATCGTCAATGTCATTAGAAGAATTAGAATTAGAAGAAAAGGAGAGAGAAGAAACTAGAAAATATCTAGAACTTACTTTAGAAGAAGAAAAGGAACTTGATGAAAGACCTATTTCTGACAAATATACAGCCTTTACAGAAGATCAATTTATTATACGTAAACAAATTGCATCAAAAATATGTACCAAAATATTAGAAATGTCAAAACAAGAAAAAATATATATGTCACAAAAGTATATAGACATTTATAAAAAATTTCCTTATTCAAATTTTTATACAACAAAAGATGGATCTGCTATATTTAGATGTTATGACATTTATTTACCACCTGACAGATCAAATGCTTATGGTTTACATATAGCATCATGTGCGAAATTATTTGTACATTTAATTGAATATGTTAATGTAGACCAACTTGTTCCAGTTGATAGATGGACTTTTGAGCAAACAGAAAGGATAAAAAATAATAGAAATCCTGGTATTTTCTGTGATCCATTAGGATTTTCTATCGCTATAACTTAATAAGATTAAAAAAATAATTTTTATAATTTTGATTTAAAACAATATTATAAAAATAAAATAATACTATGGGTGATAATAATAATAACTTAAGCATGGATGAACTTATCAATTATAATATGTGGTTAGAAGCTTATGATAATGATCTGAATAATTTATTTCATATGATTGTTGTTAGAAATAAATATATAAAAAATACTCAAGAAAATTATGAAAGATTTTGTATGTTTACTTATAATAAGTCATCTGGATATATTACTGAATTCATTTAATTATTTTTTGAATTTATTACTTAATAATATATTATGATATATAAAATATATTATTTACAATGAAAGACTTAGTAGATGATTTGGTTGAAGATAAAAATAAAAAAATAAATTTAGAAAACATAACTATTCTTACACCAAATATAAAAAAAAATAACGAAGAAGAATGTAACGACACTTTTAAAGAGATGGAATATGAAAACAAACAGATACAATATGTAGATGACATATATTACATGTATCATGATTTTAAGAAATATATTAATGATGGTGGATTACCATTGTGTGAAAACTTGAATATCAATGATTTTGAAAAATTTTTAATATTTTTAATAGAAAAGGATCGATAAAAATATAAGTGTGATTATTAAAAATAATTTTTAATAATTTATTGTTTATTTTTGAAAAAAAGTGCATATTTCTTTTTTTAATATTGTATATGTTGCATTATCTTCATATTTACCTTCCATGATATCAGCCATTTCATACCTTAATTTATTCAAAACAATCAATTCTTCAGATAATGCAACACTTTTATCATAAGCAGAGTCACTTCTTTCTTTTTCTTTATCCGCAAATTTCTTTTTATCTTCTTCGCTCATTTTTTCTTCATCTTCTTCAGAAAGTTTCATTGGTGTATTTATTTCTACATACATAATAGATTTTTCATTTGCTATTTCGTTATGATATGCTATGTGTTGTTTGTATACAGATATTATAAATTTTTTAGGTAAAATTTTAGCTCCTTTATCAGAACATTCTGCACCATCTTCATTTTTATATTTTAGTACTCCTCGACTAGCATCTGTGCATACAACAGTATCTTTTAATGGATAATTTTTGGCATAATTTATCAGACCGTATATTCCTTGTCTGACATGTTCTTTTGTATAAAATTTTTCGGCACATTCTTCAAAATAGCCTTCTTTTATAGGTATAAGATTAAAAGTAACACTGTTTTTGTTTTGGTATTTGTTGTTATTGTGGGTAACATGTGGAGTTGTGGATATAGTTTTTAATAAAGAATCAATGAATTCTTGTTTGGTGTTTATAAGAACATTTAACTGTTCAAGTTTTATCTCATAATCTTTTTTTAACTGATCAAGTTTTACATCAGATTCTTTTTTTATATTTTCAAGTTTTATAAAATTAATATATTTATCGCATGATAAATTATGTTGCGTTAATTGATTTTCAAAAATATTCTTATGGCAATGTAAACATTCAAATGTTTTAGCTTCCTGTTTTTCCAAACAAATTTTAGCTGTTTTTTGGTGCTTATTCAATGAAGATATTGTTTTAAATGTATGAGAGCAAAATTGACATACACAAGTCATTATTTATTAAAAAGAATATAACTTTTAAATTAGTTTTAGAAAATTATAGATTCCTTAAAATTTTGGAATCGTAAAAAATATTTTATTGTAATTCAAAATCTTATGGATCTTTTTTTATTATTCCAGAATAATAAAAATAAATCAAATTTAAAAAAAATTATCATATCTGATTTATTGGATATTTTATAATTTTTTATAAAAAATTAATTGGTATTTAAAAAATTTACAAAAATTGTGTGTGTGTTTATACATATATGGTTTATAAAATTTAATTTAATTTTTTATAAAAAAATAAAAATATTTAAAGAATTAAATTTTATAATAACAATATTATAAAAAACCGGTATGGTTTTTATAAATATATTCATAATCTCTTTCTTATTATAAAAACTGGTATGGTTTTTATAAATATATTCATCATCTTTCTTACGCAGTAATACCTAAACACTTGATGATCTCTCTTTTAACCTTATCTAAATCTGTAATAACTGGCTTCTTTTCAAGATTAGTCAATAAATCATCAATATCTTTATCTATTATTGATTCTTTTGTTTCAACCTTACGTGACACAACTGGAGAGCGTGGCATGATATCACCATTATCATTTTCAATAATTTCTTCTTCCTCTATAACTACATTAGAACCACTCGACTTTTCTAATTTGTTTTTTAATTTATTTATTATCTTTGACGTCCCTATTATCGCATGACCATTATAAGTTAGTTTTTCAAGATTATCTCTATCAGAATTCATCATAACATTTGCATCACTTTTAGAAATACATAAACCATTCTTTTTTCCATTACTTGTTTCACATACTTCATCATCTTCACACCAGATTTTTGCTTTTACATTACATCTTTTCTTTTCCACTGAACAGAGGTAATTTATCAATATGTTTTTATCATTTGGTTGATTTTTTATTATACCCTCATTATTTAACATTTGTTTCAATTCATCAACACTTTTTTTACTCAAATCTTTTTTAGTATAATTTTTATAACATGGTTTATTAATAGTTGTTAACTCTTTCTTAAGATTTGCAATAGCCTGTTCAGAACCTATAATTTTATGACCCTCGAAATCAAATGTTTCTAAACTTTTTCTTTTTCTAGCAACTCTTTCTGGTAAACACACACCAGGTTTATTAGACATATCACATACATCATTATCATTACAAAATTCTTTATTAGAAATATCACAGCGTTTGTTATTATTAATTGCACAAAGATAATCAATTTTTGCTGAATCTTTTGTAGGTTGACCTTCTTTAATACCTGCGATGTTTAACAATTTTTTTAAGTCTTCAGAACTTTTTTCCATCAACTCTTCTCTACTACCTCCATAACATTCATCTTCAGACGATGATGAATCGTCTTCTATTACAAGCGAAGCAGGTTTAACAGAAGATTTTGGGGAAAGTGAAGCAGAAGCCCGTGGGGTAAGAGGAGCAAGATCTTTTGATTTGGAAGTTTTTGCTACTGGAGTAGCACCTTTTACATTTTTGTTAAATTTTTCGATAGCTTTTTGGGTACCAACAAGAGTTTTACCCTTATAAGAAATCTGATGTAATTTTGGATTTATGTCACCTTCAACTCTTTTAGAAGCTAATTCTGTAGGAATGCATAATGGATTCTCGTTACTTATATCACATGTATAACCATCTCCACAAAAAACACCATTGGAAGGACTACATCTATTTTGGTTTCTAGCTTCTACGAGATAGGTTCTTAAAGCTTCTATACTATCAGGTTTTCCACTAACAACACCATAACGTTCTGTTAATTCTTTTTTTATATCTTTATCAGTCATTCTAGAAATCGGTTTTTCTAAAGAAGCAGGTGTTGATGAAGATCCTGTGGCACGTGAAGCGGAACCTGTGGTACGTAAGGCAGATTTTGGCGAAGCAGGTTTTAATTTATTTGTCTTTGTAAGAATTGCAGTTATTATATCTTCTTTAGAAGAAGGGATTGGTTTTATATCAATTGCTGATGCAAATTTTTTTAAATCAGATAAACTTTTTTTATTTAATTTATTTCTTTCATCAGAATTATTTGATTGTTTTGGTAATACCTCTTCAGGTTCTTCTTCCGCCTCTACTTCTTGTTCCTCTTCTGCTTCGCTTTCATCGGTTGTACTATCTTCTTCTTCGACATTTTTTTTAGATTCTTCTTCCTTTGATTCTTCATCTTCATCTGTTGAAGATTCATCTTCATTATTTTTAGTTTCTTCATTATCTTCTTCACTTGTGCTTTCTTCGCCATCGTCTTCATTATCTTCTTCACTTGAGCTACTTTCCTCTTCATCTTCATTATTCAATTCACTCATTCTTTTTGTTAAGTCTTCCATATCATCTTCTGACTCACTAGATTCATCAGTATCATTTGATTCCTCTTCCTCTTTCTTCTTTTTCTTTTTTGGTTTTTCTTCTTCTTTTTTCTTTTTTGGTTTTTCCTCCTCTTCCTCATCATCTTTCTTCTTTTTCTTAGATTTTGGTTTTTCCTCCTCTTCTTCCTCTTCTTCCTCTTCCTTCTTTTTCTTCTTAGATTTTGGTTTTTCTTCCCCCCCTTCCTTCTTTTTCTTCTTGGATTTTGGTTTTTCTTCCTCCTTTTCTTTCTTCTTAGATTTCGATTTGCTGGATTGTGTGTCTTTAATTTTTTTAGATAATGTTATCTTTGTCTCAGAGTCTGTTACATCTAATTTTAATTTTTCTGCCAGATCTACTAGTTCAGCTTTTGTAAGTTTCATCAAGTTTCCAGGTATTGTTACTTTTGATAAATCTTCACATAAAGATGCCTTTTTTTTTCCTTTAGTAGTTATGTCGCATTTCAAGGCAAGTTTCTTTATTTTATCCAGAGACATTCCACCTTTTGAAGGAGAACTTTTACAAGTTTCTTCTTCTATTTCACAAGATTTTTTGGATTTTTTCTTTGATGATGACTTAGGGGACTTAGGGGATTTGGGAGATTTGGGAGATTTTGTTTTTTCCTTTGATTTCTTTTTTTCTTCTTTTAGTTTTTCCTTAAGTGCCTTCATTTCTTCTTTTAATTTTGCTTCTTTTTCTTTGAGTTTATCTTCTTTTTTTTTCAAGGATGTTTTTTCTTTATCGCTATTTTTCTTTTTTGATGAAGATTTAGGGGATTTAGGAGACTCTTTCTTTTTTGAAGATTTAGGGGATTTAGGTGACTCTTTAGATTTCTTTTTTGAAGAAGATTTAGGGGATTTAGGTGACTCTTTAGATTTTTTTTTTGAAGATGACGATGATTTAGTTTTGGATGGTTTGTAATCTTCTGATTTTAAAATCTTTTTAATTAATTTATCTTTATCATCTGCTTTTATTAAAGTATATCCCTCTATTTTAAGATCTTTAGCAATTTCTTTAAGTTTACTAAGAGTAAAGTCCATAAGTTCCTTTTTTGTAGACATATAATATATTTATTTATTATAAAAATTATTTTTAATAAAGTTACATAAAAATAATTTTAAAAACTAAATAGAAATAATAAAAAAATGTTTATAAGTTTACTTCGTTCAATTGATACAAAACATAAAACAATTTCTAAACTTAAGTTACTTGCTTCGCTACGCTGTTAATTAGTTTTAGAAATAATAAAATAGAAATAATAAAATAGAAATAATAAAAATAAAAAACAATTTCCAAACTTATAATTAGTTTTAGAAATAATAAAATAGAAATAATAAAAACAATTTCCAAACTTATAATTAGTTTCTAAAAATATAAAACTAAAAATGGAAATAATAAAAAATATGTTTTGTATCAATCGAAAATCAATTGATGCAAAACATATTTTATTATTTCTAAAACTAATTATATACGTTTAGAAATTGTTTTATGTTTATTATTTTGTATCAATTGATTTTCGATTGATGCAAAACATATTTTTCATTATTTTATTATTTCCAAACTAATTATAAGTTTGGAAATTGTTTTTTATTTTGTATCAATTGATTTTCGATTAATACATAAAAACAAAACAATTTCTAAACTTAAGTTTATACTAAGCAGAAAAACTAAAATATTTTCTATAATTTTTTTGATAGAAAATATAAAATTTATTAAATTTTTATAAAGTAATAATAAATTCTTTACTAAAATCTGTGATATTATCAATAGGTTTACCTAATTGATTACTTACGACTCTTGTACCACCATCAGTTATATAATCAAAATTACAGTGATTATGACCAGAAATCCAAGTATCGACATTATTTTTTCTCAAGAGATGATCCAAATTTGTTGCATATAATGATGCAAATCTATTATTATTTTTATATGTTCTATCAAGCACTCTGTAACTAGGACAGTGGTGTGTTATTATAACATGTTTATAATTCTTTTTTTTACAATACCTTATCATACTATTTATATATGCCAAATCTTCTTCATGCATATCAAGATATAATTTAGTAGTCATTTCATTAATTTTAACAATATATTTTGGTATGTTACATTCAGCTTTACTCCATAGAGTTGCCCCTGAAAAACAAATACCATTAATTAATAAACTAGATCTATTTAATATATACAAATTAGGTATTTTTTCTTTTATAACCATTAAATCATCTAACAATTCATTCATAGTCTTCAAATTAGACTCATTAAAATAATAAAATTCATGATTACCTAGCGTGTATAAAACAAGTTGAAAATGAGAACAAAGCTTTTTTAAAAATGTTGATAATTGATTGAGTTTATATAACGATCCTATATCACCAGCAAGAATTAAAATATCTGCTGAGGGAGTAATGAAATCTAGCGGATCTGGGACTAAATCATTTTTGTATTCGATGTGAAGATCTGAAACTATTTGTATATTCATACGTGAAATTGTAATTCTCTTTATATATTAAAAAGAAAATCAATTTTTAAATTATTATTACTTATTGATGTTATTATTAAAAATTTAAAATGTCATAAGAATGATTGTAAGAATGATGGTAATAAGGATGGTACATAATGGATGTAAAATAAACTTTATTAAAAATTTATATATTAAATTTTAATTTATTTTTCAAATATAAAAATGTCATATAACAAACAATCATCAAAAAAGGCAAGCGAAGCAGTAAAATCATCACAAGTACCTCAAAAATTATATAATGATCTATTAAACGATTTTTTAAAAACAGAAAAAACTCATGAAGCGAAAGAAAAAGATTTATCTGATATGCTTGACAATTTTTTAAATAACCCAAAAAAGAAGTCTATAAAAGCCAAAAGTATAAAAAAAGTAGCAGACGACGAAGCAGAAGCAGAAGAAAAGGAGTCTGGTAAAGATTACACATCACTATTAGATAATTTTTTAAAAAACGATGAAATCCCTTTAAAAAAAACTAAAAAAGCAAAACGTAAAGAAGTTATAAAACCCGATTATAGTTCTGACTACGATGATGATTTCTTGAGTAAAGATTGTGTCGAACGTTCTAACTCTGAACTTAGAGACTATCAAATAGAAGTTGTTGAATTTATGAAAACTCACAGTGCTTGTTTAGTCGCTGATTCAACAGGATGTGGTAAAACTCTTACAGCTGTAGCAGCTTCTCAATGTTATCTTGATGAATTTCCAGAAAATAGAGTTGTTTTTATAGGACCTACTGGATTAGTTTCTAATTTTAGAAAAGAAATGGTGAAATATGGTTTGCATTCTCATGATAAGCGTTATGAATTATATTCTTATGAAAAATTTAGAAGAATTTTGGATAGTGAAGATTCATTCGATTGTTCTAATTATATGCTTATAATAGATGAAGCACATAATATCAGAAATATTTTTGGTAAGAAATCCGTATCTGTAGTAAAATGTGCAAGTAATGCAAATAAAAGATTACTTCTTACGGCAACACCTTTTGTAAATAGTTTAGCAGATTTTGTACCAATTATTAATATTTTAAAAGGTAGTATGGTTTTAGGTACAGCAAAACAATATAAATTAGGTTTAGTAAGTGATAAAGTAGGAAAGCAATTTAATGCAAAGAATTTAGGTATCATTAGAGAATATTTGTATGGGTTAGTGCATATAGCTGATTGTAAAAATCCTGAATTTTTTCCAGAAGTTAGAGAAAAATTTGTTGTTATACCAATGGATCAAAATTATTATGGACAATATAAAAAATTAGTAGGTTCAAAATCAGATATATTTTCTGATCCAACGTCATTTTATAATGGACATCGCAGGGCTGTTAATAAAATATCAGATGTTTATTTTGGATTAAAAATCCAAAAAATGATACCAAAAATAAAAAAAGGAAAAACGTTAATTTATACAAACTGGATAGAATTTGGTGTAGACCCAATAACAAAAATATTAAATGAACATGATATCACATATAGGGTTTATTCAGGTGTCGAAAATAATACTGAAAAAGCTCAAATCATTGAAGATTATAACAATAAATTATTTAAGGTGTTGATAATTACTAGTGCTGGTGGTCAAGGAATAGATCTAAAGGAAACCAATAGACTTATATTAACAGAACCACCATGGAATAATGCAAATTTAACGCAGATTATAGGAAGAGGTGCTAGATTTAAGTCACATGAAAATTTGGCAAAAAGAAAAAGAGTGTTAAAGGTGTATAAAATGGTTTTATCAGATCCAAGTATAGAAACTAATCAAGACTTTGAAGAGGCTATGTATAAATTAATAAAAAAGACAGATATGTGTGAAGAAAAATGTAAAGGGGCTTGTAAATATTGTTTAGCGTATACATCAAATAAACAAAATATTTTATCAGGTGATATAATTTTATATTCTATTATTGAATCAAAGAAAGAAATATTAGCAGTAATAGAAAAAATGTTAGAAGAATGCTCTTTTGTAAGAAAAAAAAGTATCGTATATACAAAAGAACAAGAAGATGATAATGCAATAAATGATAATATAAAAGAGGAACAAGAGGAAGAGAAGGAGGCAGAAGTTGAGGAAGAAGAAAATGAAGAGAAGGAGGCAGAAGATGAACAAGAAGATGAACAAGAGGAAGAGGAACAAGAGAAAGAAGAGGATGAAGAAGAGAAGGAAGAGAATAATAAAAGTAGTAAAGAACGTAAGGAACGTGCTGGATATAAAAAAATTAAAGAAATAAATAATTTTTTTCCAGAATATAAAGAAAATTATTTAAGTTTTATGAAAAGATTTTCAAATATTTTATATGTAAAAAATATGATTAAATCAGATAGATATACAACATATGATATAAAAAGTTATAGTATTAATAATTCTGATGATATGATTTTTGAAACAAAAAAAGCTTTAAAAGAATTTTATAAGGAATACAATCCTGGATCTATTGTAAATATTAAAAATATTATGGAAAAGTATCAAGGTTGGACAAGAGGTATAATGTTTCAAAGATTATATAAAAAATATGTAAACGAAGACCATGATGTTGATGAATCTGAAAAAAATAACGAATATGAAAATATATTAATTTTATAAAGAAAATATGATTAGAAATTAAGATTTATAATTTCTAAACTAAATAATTTAATTTATTATACTTATAATAAATGAGCTTTTCAATTTTAAATACAATAACATCACCTAATGCATTAGCATCAACTGCATCTGACCCAATGTTTAATGCAGCTTTTTTACAAGGTTCCATCATAGATCCTTATTTAAGTGATGCTTCTACTGGTGCTATATTGTATTATAATGGAACTGAATGGACTTTTACAAATTCTGGAATCACTGGTCCTACAGGTGCTGCTGGAGGTGGTTCTGGTATTAGCGGAACTGGTTCTACTGGACCTACTGGTGCTTTTGGAGGATTAGTTTATAGTAATATAGTTCCGTATGCTGATAATGTTATTAATTTAGGTGCTACTGGAGCTGGATTTGAAAATATTTGGGTATCTGGAAGTATATTACCTACTAATGCTAATGTTAGTTTAGGATCTACTGGATATCCTTTTAGTGTTGGGTATTTTAGTGCTAATACAATATTAATAGGAAATGTACCTATTTCTTCTACTTTTAGTGGTAGTACTGGTTATATAACATTACCATTAGGGAGTACAATAGGTGGTGTAAATCCTGGAACAATAGTTATCAAAGGTGCTGTAGATGTACCAGGAGATTTACCAACAACTGCTATTGTTGGAGATGCGTATATTATAAGTTTATCAACAGATCCATCATTTGGACATCTTTACGTTTGTTCTACAGCTCCTAATACATGGACTGATATTGGACAAATAGTTGGGCCTCAAGGATCTATGGGTTATACTGGTTCTATAGGACCAACTGGACCTGCTGGTGGTAATTCTGGTGGAGGAACAACAGGTTACACAGGATACACTGGATATACAGGTATTCAAGGAGTTACTGGTTACACAGGATATACAGGTTATACAGGCTATACAGGTATTCAAGGTATACAAGGAGTAACTGGTTATACAGGCTATACCGGTATTCAAGGAGTAACTGGATATACGGGTTATACAGGTATTCAAGGCAATCAAGGAGATACAGGATATACAGGCTATACAGGCTATACTGGTGTTCAAGGAGTAACTGGATACACAGGATATACGGGTTATACAGGTATTCAAGGCAATCAAGGAGATACAGGATATACAGGTTATACAGGCTATACAGGTATTCAAGGTATACAAGGAGTAACTGGTTATACAGGCTATACCGGTATTCAAGGAGTAACTGGATATACGGGTTGTACAGGTATTCAAGGCAATCAAGGAGATACAGGCTATACAGGCTATACAGGCTATACTGGTGTTCAAGGAGTAACTGGATACACAGGATATACGGGTTATACAGGTATTCAAGGCAATCAAGGAGTAACTGGATACACAGGATATACGGGTTATACAGGTATTCAAGGCAATCAAGGAGATACAGGATATACAGGCTATACAGGCTATACAGGTGTTCAAGGTATGCAAGGAGTAACTGGATACACAGGATATACGGGTTATACAGGTATTCAAGGTATACAAGGAGTAACTGGATATACAGGCTATACGGGTGTTCAAGGTATACAAGGAGTAACTGGATATACAGGCTATACGGGTGTTCAAGGTATACAAGGAGTAACTGGATATACGGGTTATACAGGTATTCAAGGTAATCAAGGAGATACAGGATACACAGGGTATACAGGTATTCAAGGATCTACTGGATACACCGGTTACACAGGGTATACGGGAATTCAAGGAGTAACAGGCTATACGGGTTATACAGGTATTCAAGGTAATCAAGGAGATACAGGATACACAGGGTATACAGGTATTCAAGGATCTACTGGATACACCGGTTACACAGGATATACAGGAATTAAAGGAGATACTGGTTACACAGGTTATACTGGATATACAGGGGTTCAAGGTGTTACTGGATATACTGGTTACACTGGGTATACAGGGATTCAAGGTGTTACTGGTTACACTGGATATACAGGAATTCAAGGTGTTACTGGTTACACTGGATATACAGGAATTCAAGGTGTTACTGGTTACACTGGATATACAGGAATTCAAGGAGATACTGGTTACACAGGCTATACAGGTATCCAAGGAGATACTGGTTACACAGGCTATACAGGTATCCAAGGAGATACTGGTTACACTGGATATACAGGAATTCAAGGAGTTACTGGTTACACTGGATATACAGGAATTCAAGGTGTTACTGGATACACCGGTTACACAGGCTATACAGGTATCCAAGGAGATACTGGTTACACAGGCTATACAGGTATCCAAGGAGATACTGGTTACACTGGATATACAGGAATTCAAGGAGTTACTGGTTATACAGGCTATACAGGCTATACAGGTATCCAAGGAGATACTGGTTACACTGGATATACAGGAATTCAAGGTGTTACTGGTTACACTGGATATACAGGAATTCAAGGTGTTACTGGTTACACTGGATATACAGGAATTCAAGGTGTTACTGGTTACACTGGCTATACAGGTATTCAAGGAGTTACTGGTTACACAGGATATACAGGTATTCAAGGAGTTACTGGTTATACAGGCTATACAGGTATCCAAGGAGATACTGGTTACACAGGATATACAGGAATTCAAGGAGATACTGGTTACACAGGATACACAGGTATCCAAGGAGATACCGGTTACACAGGCTATACAGGTATCCAAGGAGATACCGGTTACACAGGCTATACAGGTATCCAAGGAGATACCGGTTACACAGGCTATACAGGTATCCAAGGAGATACTGGTTACACAGGCTATACAGGTATCCAAGGAGATACTGGTTACACAGGCTATACAGGTATCCAAGGAGATACTGGTTACACAGGATACACAGGTATTCAAGGAGTTACTGGATATACAGGAATCCAAGGTGTTACTGGTTATACTGGATACACCGGTTACACAGGCTATACAGGAATTCAAGGAGGTACTGGTTACACAGGTATTCAAGGAGTTACTGGATACACTGGTTACACAGGTATTCAAGGAGATACCGGTTACACAGGATATACAGGTATTCAAGGAGATACTGGTTACACTGGGTATACAGGCTATACAGGAATTCAAGGAGTTACTGGTTATACTGGTTACACAGGGTATACAGGAATTCAAGGAGTTACTGGTTATACTGGTTACACAGGGTATACAGGAATTCAAGGTGTTACTGGTTACACAGGATACACAGGATATACAGGGATTCAAGGTGTCACTGGTTATACGGGTTATACAGGAATTCAGGGTGTGACTGGTTATACCGGAGCTAGTGTTTCTCAAGATCCTATATTTTTTGGAATTAACGCTGGTCAAACAAATCAAGGTTCTGGATCTATTGCAATAGGTGCGATGGCTGGTCAATATCAATTAGGCACTGGATCAATAGCCATTGGTTATCAATCCGGACAATTCACACAAGGTATTAACTCTGTTGCAATTGGTATACAAGCTGCTCAAACTGGACAAGCATCTGATGCAGTATCTATCGGTAAACATGCAGGACAATATCAACAACAACGATGGGGTATTACAATAGGAGATCAATCCGGTCAATACCAACAAGGTACTGGATCTATCGCAATAGGTCTTCAAGCAGCACAAACTCAACAAGGTACTGGTGCAATATCTATAGGTTTTCAAGCAGGTCAAACACAACAAGGTAGTAATTCTATTGCTATTGGCACACAAGCTGGTCAAACCGGACAGGTATCTGATTCTGTATCTATTGGTGAACAAGCTGGTCAATTTAATCAACAACAATATAGTGTTGCATTAGGATATCAAGCAGGACAAATATCTCAACAAAATATGTCTATAGCAATAGGATATCAAACAGCTCAAAATTATCAAGGTAATCAGTCTATAGCATTATTAGGAGGATGTAACACACAAGGCAATAATGCTATAGCAATAGGATTGAATGCTGGCCTTGATCAACAAGGTAATAATTCTATTGCTATTGGTTATCAAGCTTGTCAAGAATATCAAGGTATTGAATCTATTGCTATTGGTGATCAAGCGGGTCAATATTCACAAGGACAATATTCTATTGCTATTGGTTATCAAGCAGGAAATAGTTTACAAGGTACTGGATCTATTGCTATAGGACAAAATGCAGGTCTTAATATGCAAGGCGATAATACAATTGCAATAGGTTTTCAAGCTGGTCAAAATACACAAGGTCAATTTGCTATAGCAATAGGTTATGATGCAGGTAATACTCAACAAGGTTCAGGATCTGTAGCAATAGGTTTTCAAGCTGGTCAATACACACAAGGTATAAATACTATTGCTATTGGTAATAATGCTGGTTCTAGATCACAAGGATTACAAGCTATTGCTATTGGTAATAATGCTGGTCAAACAGTACAAGCTATTAATACTATTGCTATAGGAAATAATGCTGGTAATGTAACTCAAGGTATTGGTTCTATTGCGATAGGATATTCATCCGGTTTAACTAAACAAGGTACAGGTTCTATTGCTATTGGTGTTAATGCAGGTGCAGGAACTCAAGGTGGTTATTCTATAGCTATTGGTTATCAAGCTGGTGAAATTACACAAGGTAGTGGTTCTATAGCTATTGGTTATAATGCTGGTTTAACTAATCAACATAATTCTTCTATAGCTATAGGTTTTCAGGCTGGGGAAACTAATCAAGGATCTGGTTCCATAGCTATTGGTTATAATGCTGGTCAAAATTCTCAAAATCAAAACTCTATTTGTATTGGTAACAACACTTCCTCGTCTGCTGATGATACTGTTGTTATCGGTAATGGTGCTTCTACAGCAACAGCTCATCAAGTTGTTTTAGGTGGTTCTACAATAACATCTATAATCCCTGGTAACACTGCCACAACATCTTTAGGAAATTCTTCTAATATATTTTCTTCTGTTAATAGTAATTCTCATATATTTTATGGAACCTCCTCGGGTTCTGTAACATTAAATGCAGGTACATCAGATGCAACATACACATTAACATTACCAACAAACCAACCATTAGTGTCAGGACAAGCTTTAACAGCCACTTCAGCAAATCCTGCGGTATGTAGTTGGACAAGTGTATTTAGTGTAGATCCTGTTGCTATAGGTATAAATGCTGGTGTTACACATCAACAAACACATTCAGTTGCTATAGGTACTAGTGCTGGACAAAGTACTCAGAGTGGTTATTCTATTGCAATGGGTTATCAAACAGGGCAAACACAACAAGGTACCGGATCTATAGCAATAGGATTTCAAGCAGGCCAAGGTACACAAGGTACTGGTTCTATCGCAATAGGTCCTTTGTCAGGTGCTGTTTTACAAGGTGGTTATTCTATTGCTATGGGTTATGGAGCAGGACAGACTGTTCAAGGTACTGGTTCGATAGCTATTGGTTATAATGCTGGATCTTTCACACAAGGTGTTAACTCTGTTGCAATTGGTATACAAGCTGGTCAGATTAATCAAGGTTCTGGTTCTATTGCTATTGGTTATAATGCTGGTTCTAACTCTCAAAATCAAAACTCTATTTGTATAGGTAACAACACTTCCTCCTCTGCTGATGATACTGTTGTTATCGGTAATAACTCTTCTACATCAACAGCTCATCAAGTTGTTTTAGGTGGTTCTACAATAACATCTATAGTTCCTAATAACACTTTAACAACTTCTTTAGGAACTTCTTCTAATATTTTATCTAACATTGTTTCTAATGCTCTATCTCTTTACAATAATTCTGGAGGTTCTATAATTTTTAACACTCCTTCTTCTATTTCACCATCTTATACTCTCACTTTACCATCATTATTAGGCACATTAAATCAAATTTTAACATTATCTAATATTTCTTCTAACACAGGTACTTTATCATGGTCTGATGTAATAGCTTCCAACCTTTCAACTAATTCATCACCTGTTAATGTATCATCTTCATCTCCTCCAACATCAGGACAAGTTCTTACAGCAACTTCATCAACTGCTGCAACATGGCAAACACCAACTGGATTAACTGTACAAACAGTTACTTCTTCAGGTAATACAAATATAAATGGATCTTCTAATACAGTTCTTGTTTCGAATCAGAATGCTTACCTTACTGCACCTGATTCAACACAAAATATAGGCAATTCTTATAAAATAGTTTTTTCAGGTAAAACTAACGGGCAGTATAATATTGCTGGAACTATTAGTAATATGGCTTACAACCACATTACGAATATTATTTATCTTGGATTTATAGTAGCAACAAACACCATTGGCGGAGTATCTTACACAAGTTTAGCAGCAATAAATTTAAATACTTTTACAGTGTTTCCTATTATAAATTTATATAACTGTATTTCAGGAAGCACACCTGTTTCTTGTGTTCAAAATATGCTTATAGACTTTATAAATAATTGTTTATATATTACAGGTTCTTTTACATATGCAAGTAATATAATTTCTGGAGGTACTCAAAAAGGTGCTATTGGTAATTGTTTAAAAATATCATTAACATCCCCATATAATTTTACTGATATGGGTGGAATAGCTTGTTTATCTTCTGGATTACTTCATACTTGTTCATTAACATTAGATAATACTAATTTATATGTTGGAGGTGTTTTTACTACAGCTGGTGGAACTCTTAGTAGAGGATTATTAACATTATATCCCAATTCAACTATATTAAATAATGGAACTTTATTCAATACAATGAGTATCAATAATGTAAATGCTATTGCTTCAGAAAATAAATTTAGTTCTCAAACAAATACTGGATCTCAATCTGGAAACACTTTTACATATTCTAATGGTGGATTATTACAAAATATGGTTAATGGTATTATAGTATTTTTGAACGGTGTTACATCTTATATAACATCATACACAAATTCAACAACACTCACAGTAACACCATCGCAAACAATAACTGGAACATTTATAATATATTACGCAGATCATAATGGAACTGGTGGTAATAGTTATATATATATTGCTATGTCTGCGATAAATAGTAATACAACAGCTTATTGCATTAATGATTTTAATAATGGATCCATCGTATTGTTTAGATTTATAACAACATCTATTCCATATATTTTAGATACCAGCTGGCTTCCGTTAGAAGTAAATGTATCTAATAATGATTATTGTTTAGCATTAGATACAAAAAGTAATTATATTTATATAGGTGGTGCAGTTGTTTTATTTACATCTTCTTTAATAAGAATATCAACTATTACAGCTGTTGTAGATCCTTTATGGGTTCCATTTACAGTTAGTAGCAATAACATTTATTCAATGATTTTAGATAGTAATGGTGTTGTTCTTAGTTCTGGTGCTGCTACAGGTAGTCAATCCACAACAACCTTTACAGCATCTGCTCCAATTCTTTTACCACAAATGATTGGGGGGACTATTACTTATGCTAATGGAGTATCTGTTGCAATAATTGCCTTTCTTTCCACAACCTCTTTAACATTATCTACATCATCTTCACAAACAGTTGTAGCACAAACTTTTACAATATATTATGGAGCTAATTTATATGTTTATGGAGCTTTTACAACAATTGGTGCAAATTCTGTGAGTGCTACAAATTTAGCAAAGATTTCTGCATATGGTAATGGGCTTGTTGATACTATTTGGTTACCAAATCCAACAGGTACACTTAATAATAGTTTTAAACAATCTTTATATCTAGATAGTAATCAGATAACAGTATCTTCTGGTGCTACAACTGGAACAAATACTTCTGGATCATTTGTAACAACTGGTGGATCATTTGTATTTACACCTCAAATGGTTGGTGGAACTATATTTATAACAGGATCTTCAGCTGGTAATGTTTTTGCGATAACAGCATTTACAAGTTCTACAACAGTTACAGTTACTCCAACAGCTACTGCGGCATCAGCACAAACATTTATTGTTTATTATGGAGCTAATTTATACGTAGGGTTACCAAATGGATCTCCTATAATTGGTGGTCAAACTAGAATTGGTATAGCAAAAATTTCTGCATTTGGTAAAGGTATTGCAGATTCTTTATGGAATCCTTCAACAGGTGGCAACCAACAAGTTTTTTCTATTTCAGCAGATAATAATGGAACTGCTTTAACATATTCATCAACTGGAACACAAGCATTGACAACATTAACTGATACTAATTCATTATTTACCCCTAATATGGTTGGTGGTACTATCACATATACACAAACACCATATACTAGTGCAGCTATTATAGGATTTATAAGTAATAGTTTATTAATTTTAAGTACTTCTGCAACAGTATCTTCTACAACATCTTTTACTATATATTATGGAGTTAATTTATACATTGGTGGATCATTTACATCAACTGGTATTAATACAACTCTTAGAAATAATATTGCAAAAGTTTCTGCGTATGGAAATGGTCTTGTTGATATATTTTATAATCCAAATATTAATAATAATGTTTTAACTTCAACATTAGATAGTAACGGTATAACCTATTATTCAAATTCTATTACTGGTACTAATTCAGTTTCTTCAACAACATTTGTTTCATCAGCTGCTGCTTTTACTCCAAATATGGTTGGAGGTCTCATCCAAAGTTCTACAAGTAATACCTTGAATTCTTTAGCTACTACTGGTGTTTTAACCGCTACAAGTTTTACATATGCTACTGGTACATTAACACAAGCTATGGTTGGAGGAATTGTATTAATGTCTACAGGAGCTACTGCATATATTACAGGATTTACTTCAAGCACTGTTTTAGCAGTAACTGGTGGATCTTCTGTTACGAATACTTTTATTATTTATTATGGTTATTATGCATATATTACAGCTTATATATCATCAACTTCTGTAACAATCGCAAATACTATCACAGCTTTACAAACATTTCCATCATCTTCTTTTTATGTATATTATGGATCTAATTTATATATCGGCGGTGCTTTTACAACAATTGGCGGCAATTCTGTAACTAGATTAGCAAAACTTACTGGATATGGTATTGGAGCTGTTGATACTATTGTTCCATTTGTAGCTAATTTAGATAATAATGTGCAAACTATCCACAGTCCTTATCAATCAACATTTAATTCTTATTATTCCGGTATCACTGCAACACAATCTAACACAACTACTTTTACAACATCATCAGCATGTTTAGATCCATCAATGGTTGGTGGCGTGATATTGTATGCAAATGGTACAAGTGTTAATATAGTTACCTACATATCATCAACGTCTGTAGTTGTATCAACTTCTAATAATTTTTCAGCACAAGGATTTACAATATATTATAATAATATTTTAGTAGGTGGAATATTTAATTCAATGAATAGTAATGGAGTCACATATGGTGATATTTGCAGAGTTAATACTTCTACAACACTTGTAGATTCTACATGGAATCCTTTAGTAAACAATACTGTTTTAGCTCTTGCTTCAGATGGACAATTTAATTCAGGTTCTTATACAGGTACTCAATCAGGTAGTAATACTTTCACTTATTCTAATGGTGGTTTAACATCAAATATGGTTGGCGGAACAATATTATATTCAACTGGATTAATGGTTACTATATCATCTTTTACATCATCTACACAATTGGTGGTATCGACAACACAGACGATAACAGCAACATTTATAATATTTTTTACAGCGACTAATATATATGCTGGTGGAACTTTTACTGCAATTGGAGGATTCACTAGAAACAGAATTGCTAAATTATTAGTATCAACAGGTTTAGCAGATAGTTCTTGGAATCCTAATGCTAGTAGTACTGTATCTTGCTTAATATTAGATAACACATTTTCTAATTTATATGTTTCTGGAGCTTGGACAACAATTGGTGGAATAACAAAAGTTAATTTAGCAAAGTTATTTACAACTGGTACAGGATTGGCTGATCCATCATGGAATTCAGTTGTTGGAGGTGTTGTAGGAACTACCAGTTTTGGTTCTAACGCATTAGCTCTTGATAATAATAATTTAGTTTTTAACTCTTCGCCAAATACTATTTCTTTATCTAGTAACGCATTATTTTATTCTATTGGTGGTTTTACATCTAATATGGTTGGCGGAACAATATTATTTAGCGGTGGTATAACAGTTGCTATAACATCTGTAACAGATTCATTTAATCTTATAGTAACAACACCATCAAGTACTATAACAAATCAAACTTTTATAATATATTATAATTCGTATTTATATATAGGAGGAACTCAAAACCTTACAATATCCGGTAATTCAAGAGTTTGTGCAGCAAAAATTTCAGCATATGGTAATGGGAGTATTAATAATGGATGGAATCCTGGATATGTAACTGCCTCTACGACTACTATAAATATTTATAGTATTTTAATCAATCCAAATAACACAAATATTGCATATATTGGAGGAAATTTTGCAAGTATGAATAATAATTCTAATAACGCAAGATTTGCAACTATTTTCACACAAACACCATATATTACTGGAAATAGTACCAGTGATATATTCACGTTAAATAATGCAAATACATTGTCAATTTACGAATTTCCTTCAATAATAAATATAACAGATTCTGCTGCAGGTGTCTGGATTAATGAATTATCAACCTTAACATAAAATTATTACTAAACATATTACCATAATTTTTATCTTTTTTAATAAATGTTTATATTTATTAAAAATTAACTAATCATTCATAACTTATTCATAATGTTCTATAACTTCTTCTTCGATAACAGGTAAATTATCAATATCCACTTTTATATTAAATATACCTGTTCCTACAGAAGCTTGTTTACCGCAAGTTATAGCAGCTGATACACCTGTAGTATGCTCTATGTCTCCACTAACAGCTGCTTTTATAAAATTATCCATAGATTCTTCAAATGATGCTTTACCAAAAGGGCCAGATTCATCTTTTCTCATTGTGTAACGTGTAATACTCGATATAGTCCCTGTGAAAGTCATTCTTTCAACTAATAATTTTATATGACAATCATTCACACCTTCCATAACTTCTCCATATTCTTCTACTAAAAATTCTCTAGTTGCTTCTATACCTAAAGTGTTGTAGATTTCCCATATATCATTAGAAATAGTGTTTACAGTATCTATATCTTCATTAGAAAATAATTTTGTTAAATTACTACCTTCCGTTTCTAATATCCAATTATCTTTATCGTTGTTATCTTGTACATAAAATATTTCTTTTATCCCCTTTATTCCACATATCATTAACTTTTCTAAATTTGGTTGGACGCATTCTTCAAGATATATTTCGTTTGCATTATCTTCTGATATAAATAATACCCGATCTTCTGGTAATGTTATATTATTCATATCAGGATAAACATCTATTGTGAAATATTGTATTGGAGAAAATATACATGTGATGTCATCCCATTCGTTTTCAATAACATTGCATATATATTCTAAAGTTAATTTATATTCATAAAGATATTCAGGGTTTATTTTTAAAGTGATACATTCATTTTTATCTTTTATTTTTTCAAGTTTATTACCATCATAAATTTTTTCATATAATTCATACCAACTTTCGCGTATCTTGTTAGTATTACAAGTAATATCTAAACAAATTTTTTCTAAGGTTAATTCTGTAATTTTATTACCAACAGTTTTTCTAAGTTCTTGAATGCTTTTATGTTTCTTATTAAAAAATATTTTACAACATGTAGTTTTTTGATTAAGGGTGGCATTCAACAATTCTTGAAATCTTGATGTACCAGAAGTTTGTCTAGTTGCATTATCACCAGCTTTATGAAAAACATTTAAAGTCATTTGTGTTTGTCTTTCCCCTAAACTTTGAGAGCATGAAATACCTACACTCTCACCAGGAATAATTTGAGAAGAATCATAATAATATTTTATTTCATTTTTGATGGTAGGTATATCAATAGGATCTATCATTACTGCCTTTAATTGTTCTCTTAAAGGTTTTTTGTTAATTTCAACAATAGCTTGACCAACCTCGTAAGGTATTTCAGGGTTAGGTGTTATAAAATCTAGCATATTTTCTATTTCTTCATTGGTTAATAATCTAGCAGCCTGAAAGGCAAGCGAAGCAGAAGATATTAATGAATATATTGAAGAAGACATTTGGTAATATTATTATAATAATTTTAAATAAATCAATTAAAAATTATTATTTTGTTTTTATAAAGATGTCTTTTCTAAAAACTTATATAAATTTTTCTTATTTATTTATGCTTATTTATTTATGCTTTGCATGATTGCGAGCTCATTATGCCTTGCATAATGTTACGTTACTATGCTTCGCATAATTGCAAGCTTGCTCGCTTTACCGCCTATATTATTAGGATCGTATAACCATTTAACACCATCTTCTGATTTAATCCATCTTTTGAAAATCCAGTAACGTAAGTTTTTTCTAACCCAAAGCTGTAATACCTTTAATTTTTGTATATTAAAAATATAATTTTTATTATTATGATTTAACCATCTACATCCATTAGATTTAATTATATTGATATTATTAGGAATAGATATAAGATTTCTACAACATCTACAATCAAGTTTTATAAGATTAATAAAGGTATTAGGAATATCGGTAAGATTTATGCAACCATAACAATAAAGTTGAGTAAGATTAATAAGTGTATCAGGAATATTTGTAAGATTTTTACAATGACCACACAATTAAGATTTTGAAGATTAATAAGTGTGCTAGGAATATTTATAAGATTCTTACAAAAAGTACAATCAAGCTTTATAAGATTAACAAGGATATTTGGTATAGTAATAAGATTGATACAATAAAAACAATCAATAGATGTGATATTAATAAAACTATTAGAAGATGGATTGATAACACCTTGATACTCAAGTTGTAGACTATAATTTTTATAGTTGCATATTCTACACATTAAAAAGATATAAAAAGTTTAAAATAAATATAAAACAAATCAAAAAATATTTATTTTATACTTTGGAATATTTCTTTTTAATAGTTATAAATTATAAATATCTTTATTAGTCCATTGTTTTGTATAAGTATTTGGTTTCAATTTATCTAATAGGTAAGATACCAAACAATGTTTTTTACTCATTATTATTGTATCATTTTTATATATAAATTGCGAAGGACCATATTTAAATTTAAATAAATAAAATGAATATTCTTCATAGTCATTAAACCCTTCTTTAAAAATAAATTCTCCATTGTCATAATTATAATTTTTGGATGGCTTCGCATTCATCCCAAGGGATATACTATTATCTGGAATTTTTCCATTTTTTAATAAAACATTAAATATACTATTTCTTAAACATATCGGCCCTGTGACACCCAACACACAATTTGTATAATTTTTAGTAACAACATTTTCTATAATGGTATCAATACATGCTTTTATAAATGGATGTTTTGGGGTACAGTATATAAATCCGTTATGTATACCACCTCCTGAATAACTACTATCTAAAACAGATATAAATTTTTGTTCTTGTCGTTCTTTATTTTTATAACAATCTTCTAACATCCATTTAATAGATTTATAAGGCATTGTACAAGCATCGGCATATATACCACCTCTTTCATAAAGGATACATAATCTAAATAAATCAGCTTTAAAAGCACCAGGTTTTAAAGTTTTATAAATACCATACAAAACTTTAAAAGTAGTTGACATATATTTGTCACAATCTTTATCAGTATACCATTCTATCACCAATCCAGGATTTAAATCTAGCCATTTTTGATGACAGTTATTGAACATTTTTTTAGTAACAGTTCTATCATGAAAAGTTCTATATAAAATAAGATTGTTTTTTTTATTATTTATTAACTTTGGTAAATTTTTATAGGTTAATAATGGAGGTAAATATAAAATAAACAAAATAATAATTAAAAATAAAATAATAATTATTATTTTTGTTTCATGTTCTAACATTTTCAAAATTTTTAATTCATTTAAAAACAATTTTTAAATCAACAAATTTATTGTTATTATGAACTTATTACATATTATTCAAAATTGGCATTCTTCTTCTGACGAAGACTGTGATAAAATAAAAAATGAAATCTATAAAATAATTCCTGAATGGATTAATGAAAAATTACACTGTGTTATTGCACTTGATAACAATTATGTTTTTTATAAAAATGATTATGGTGATGATTATTGCGTATTGTTTAATATAGAAAATAACACATTTATAAAATCTGATAAACATTGGAAAGATCATTTTCCAGAAAATACTATTGTTATTAAAACCATATCTACAAAATCACTTTTTGGTGAAAATATGCTGTTGATATTTTTTAAATATACAGGCATTTATGGAGTAGAATTAATAAAAAACCATGCTCTTAGTGAGTATAGTAGTTCGTCTTGTACTGTATGGTTTGAAAATAATAAAGTACAAGAAGAATGTATAAAATATTATGAAAATTCAACTCAACATATTTATAACGTAATTAGTAATGAGATAGGAACTAAAAAAATACATTACAGTTTTGATACAGGAAAATTAATGGATCGTTATGAAAGATGGTATGATGGAGAATGGAAAAAAATGGAAGAATTAGGTATATTATACGATGATCATTACGAAGAACATTGGGATAGTAATTTTGTTATGCACGAATATAAATTTAATACAATATCATGCGAAAAATTAATAGAGTTATTTAATGGCTTTAAAGAAAATAATTATTATTGTAATATTTGTAATGATGAATATACATACAGTAAAATATATCATTGTTTAGCATGTATAAATTATGAAATTACTAATAATAAATATATCTCTACATATGCATATAACGAATGTGAAAAATGTTATAAAGAAAACAAGAAACATGAACACGAACTTTATTTACCATGCTCAAATCCTGAAATATTTAATAAATATATGCTTAGAAAACAAGAAATGTTGGATTGGACTAGTAAATATGAAGAAGAATGTAAAAATACTAAAGAAATCATAGAAAATGATAAACAGAATAAAATAGATATACTTAAAAATATTATTATTGATAATCCTGATAATTCTAAAATAATAGATTTTTTAGAAAATAATAATAATTTTTTAATATTACCTAATACTTATTTAATTTTTTATATTACTTCTATTTTCAAATCATGTTACCTATTTACTGATTACGAAGCATATAAAATTTTTTATAAAAAAAATAAAACTATGTTTATTTTTAATGAATATGTGCTATGTTTACTTGGATTTTCTATAGAAGAATCTTCAAGTGTTGTTAATGATTTTAATAAAACAAAAAATAAAATAATTTCAACAACAGAATATATACCATCTGCTATAGATCTTTATCATGCTGTAACAACATCTAATAAAGAATATGATAATTCTACTATATATGTATTAATGATATCATTCATACATACTGGTATACATGGATTAGCTTTAAAAATATATGATACAAAAGATAAAAATAAAATTTACACAGGTAGTTTTTTGTTTGTAACTAAACAAGATTTGATTGATTGTAGAAAATATGTGAGCGATCTTATAAATTTTGATTATAATGGTAATGATATAACTAGAGATGATTTGGAATTGTTGTTAAAAACTAATACTAATTATGATCTGTTAAATAATAGAAAAAAATTATGGTATGATGGAGAATGGAAAAATCCAGATTTTAGCAAATCTTCTTTAATAAATTTTACACCAATTGAACAATTTATGAAAGAGGTAGGTTTTATTAAAACAAATAAAAAAATTGAGCACCTAACTTTATGTTATTAATTTTTAATATTAACACAATATTAAAAAACTATTATTTACATTATCTATCACATATTATCTTTATCCACTGCAACATGATCCATCAGAACATGTGTATTCTTTATTACCTACTTTAAAAGTTGTTGGTTTAATAGTATTTTCATTTTCTTTGCTTATCTGCTGTTGGATTTTTATTTCATTTTCATCCATTATTGTAAATTTTATTGCTTCTACTGCTGCTTGTGATCTTAGATAATAAGATAATGTTTTCAATCCTTTTTTCCATGCATAAAGATACATTGATGATAGTTTTGATGGTGTTGGATTTGCTATAACAATATTCATTGACTGTGATTGATCTATAAAAGCTCCTCTATCTGCAGCCATATCAATAATAATTTTTTGAGACATTTCAGATACAATTTTATATCTGTCTTTTAAATTATCGGGTATATTCAATTGTTGAACCGATCCATGATGACTTATTATAGAATCAACATTTTCTTTATTCCATTTATCAATTTCCTTCAAATCTTTATAAAGATGTTTATTAACCAATGGAAAATTACCAGATAATATTTTTCTTGTATATATATTACTTGTAAATGCTTCGAACGCCTCGTTATTTCCTAAAATATTTGAAGTACTTGCTGTAGGCATTGGCGCTACGAGTAAACTATTCCTAACTCCGTCTTTCATTATATTTTTCTTTAATTCACCCCAATCTAAATTTATATTTTTATTATTTTTAGGTAACATCCATTCAACAATCATCCATTTGTTACCACCAGATTTTTCTACACAAAATTTATACATGTTATCTTTATCAGTACAAGAAGTTATTGGTAAAGTATTCCACATATCATATTGTAATATTCCTTTAGAAACTGGACTTCCTTGAAATTTAGAATAAGGTCCATCTTTCACAGCTAATTCATGTGATTTTTTTAATGCATGGTAATACATTACTTCAAAGATTAATCTATTTAACACAAAAGATTCAATACTTCCCCATGAAATTCCTAACATTGCAAAAACATCTGCTAATCCTTGTACACCTAATCCAATAGGTCTTAATGCTATATTATTAACATAACATTCTTTAACAGGATAAAAGTTTTTATCAATTATTAAATTTAAATTGTCAGTCATTGTTTCTATAGTTTCACCAAAAGATTTAAAATCGAAATAATATTTATTATCAGCCTGCTTCGCCTGGCTTTCAGCCTTTACAACAACTTTGTTTTCTTGCTTCATTACAACAAATTTTGGTAAACTTATTGAAGCTAAATTACATACTGCGATACTTGTAGGATCATGATATTGCATAATTTCCGTGCAATTTGATGTACATACTCCATTAAATATGCCCATCCCTCTCTTCTTTTCTGTGAAACAATAGGTATCAGAAATTATACCAGTTTCTAATTCAATAGATTCAACTTTTACTTGATAATTTGGACTATGCCCAGTAAGTCTTAATTTATCTAATTCTAATCTGTTACAAACCAATCCAAGATTGATTAACTTTTTAATATTACCAGACAATATATTCAACATATAATTAATAATAACTATATCATCTATTTTTTCACAACAATTTATAGTAGATTGTATTCCTAATGTTTGCAGCATATATCTTACTTTTTTAAGAAAATTCACGTTTTCTAAATTTATCTGTAGATTTGTTATTGACATTATTTCCCCATAATTATCCAACAATCCTGAAAGCCAATTAATCTTATTTTCAACAGTTGCATTAATTGGTACTTCATACCTTAAATCTTTATTAAAATTGAAATTACCCATATGACTTAATAAAAATTTTCTATCCTCTGGTAAAATATATTCACGCATACAAGAAAAATATCCAACTGTGTAAGGATTTGTAAAATTGTTCAAAATATTTCCTTCTAATATCGGTAAATCATAACTAATTAATTTAACACCAGGTTTTAAATCTTTTGCCATCACCTTATCTTTGTTTTTTAAATAAAATCCATGTTCCTGTGTACAAATCAGATTATCACCTGAAGAAAAATTAACTCTAATTAGTTTCTTATCAAACCCTGTTTTCTTCACCACAACTTCTGAAAATTCTTCGCCATTCCAAACATTAACAGTACTATTTTCTAAACTTTTTATAGTATAATATCCATCTTCTGTAAGAATCATTGTATCTGGATGAACACATAAATTAGAACTAGTGATAGTACCAACATTCTGATGATTTGATTTGTTATTAATATGATCTTTTGCTAACATGTAAGGTGTTCCAGATTCAGTAAGACTTTTAACTATTTTTGACATTATTTCGCTAGTTTTCATTTGTCTACAAAACTTATTTTGTTTTTCTAATTCTATATATCTTTCCTCGTATTCTACTCCATAAAAATCAACAAGTTCGGGATAATCATTAGGGCAAAAAAAGCTCCATATCTCATCTTTTTCTAATCTTTTGAAGAATAAATCAGGGATAAATAAAGCGGGAAATATATCACGTGCTCTAAGTTCTTCTGCGCCATTGGGTAATTTAATTTCTAAAAATTCAGGAATATCTGGATGAGTCATATCCAGATAGACAGAAATAGCTCCCATTCTTTTACCACCTTGATCAACATATCTAGCAATATTATTTAATACTCTTATTAATGGGATTAAACCACTTGATCTTCCATTTGATCCAGCAATATACGATCCACGTTCTCTAACTTTAGAGAGAGTAATTCCAATACCACCTGAGTTTTTTGAAATTTTTATTGAATGATCGATGCATTTTTGAATAGAGTTTTCATAAAAAGTATCAACAATTTTTTCATTTTCATCATAAATGCTATCACCCATGCTATCAGGACATGAAAGTAAAAAACAACTACTGAATTGTGGTCTGTTCGTTCCAGAATTAAAAAGTGTTGGACTAGCGTGCGTAAATTTTAGGTCAGACATTAGGTTGTATGTATGTAATGTTTTTTGTATGTCTCCTTCATAAATATTACCATTTCTAATGGAAGGGCCATGAATACCTAGTGAAATTCTCATTAACATATCTTGAGGACGTTCCACAATGTTATTATTAATTTTTTGAAGATATCCTTGCTCTAGAGTTTTAAAGCCAAAGTAAGAATAATTGTGATCTTTTTTATAATCAATGGTTTTTTCAATGATGTCGATGTGTTTTTTGGCAAAGTCGTAGATCCTTTTAGATATTAAAGGGTTAGTGTTATTATATAATTTATCAATAGTTGATGAAAATTTTGGTAAAGTACTTTTATGAAGATCATCAACTGCAATTCTTGCTGCAAGAATTGCATAATCAGGTTCATAAATGCTTTTAACGATAGCATTTTCACAAGAAAGTTTATCAATATCTCTTGTAGACATGCCAGAAGAAAGTCCTTTAATTATAGATTGTGACAAAGAAGTTGTATCAACATTTAAGTCAGAGGCAAGAAGGGAATTACGAGTGGTAATTTTATCGTAATAAATAACTTGCTTAGTATTATCGCGTTTTATGATGAACATATTTATTTATTTGTTTGTTTTTTAAGATATTAAATCAATTTTTTTTAGTTTATGTTTCATAATTTTTCTAAAACATAAACTAAAAAAAATGATAATATTTATTTTTATAATCGAAAACACATATAAAACTATTATATATATATATATATATATATATATAAGCACATGAGAATTAATAACCTCTTGTTCAGACATTACCCACGTATTTGAGTTAGTTCTTTGATTCTATCACTTTGATAATAAAAATTTATTTTTTTATTTAACAATTTTTATTTAACATGTGAAAATCACTTAAATAAAAATTATTATCCAGTTTTAATATAATTTTAACAATAAAAAAGTTGCTAATAAAGCTATTGCTGTTGTGATTACACAACATATTCCTGTATATATGCAACATCTTACCGAACAACATTTTTTGTTTTCTGCAACAAAAGAATTTTCATTTTTGATAGTATCATAATGTATGTTATTTGTTGATCCTATGTTTTGATTTAGTTGACAAAACATTTTATAAAATAAATAATTTTTATAAAAAATCAATTTTACAAAGAATAAATAAATGTCTAATGGTATTGAAGAAAAAGATGTGGTAAATGATTATAGTTTAAGTGAAATAATTATACCAAGACCTATTGATATTAATAATATTATAATTTATATCAATAACGAACCATATATATGTAATATACATCAAATTAATATATATGAAAATGCAGATATCGAACCATTTATTCTTAGAAAATTCTTGCGACATAATATCTATAATGTCCAAAGAATACGTGAATTTTTACTAAATAAAAATTTAGATAAGATAGTAATAGAGTATTATTGGGATATTAAGCATATCAAACAAGATTGGAAGGAGTTAGATTTATCAACTATAGATGATGTTTTAGACTTGTATAAAAATTTATTAAAAAATTCTACGCATTTTAAATATTATCATACACTACATTTTAACGGAAGTAGAAATCAATATGCTTTAAAAATACATATAATCAATTTTAATATTATTATATTAGGAGATTTTCTAGATAAAAAATCACCCATATCTAAATGTTTTGTGATAGATTTACCTTCAGATTTTAGTATTTATAACTCTGTTATGGTTGAAACCGTAAACATGAAAGAATATCTTCAAGAAGATATAGAAAATATAGTTTTTATAACTTTATTAAATAATAACACGTATCAAGGATTTGCTACAAATATGAGCGATATAGATAGAAGAGATTCATCAATTATTGTAGTAGAATGTAAGGAAGAAGGTACTTCAACAAAATATATGATGAAAGATAATACAATTTTTGACAAGTGGTATATAAGACTTGGATTAGATGAACATAATAACAATAAAGGTATTTTATTAGAAAAGTTAAATTCGATTGAAGAAGAATTTTATAAAGGTAATAGAATATTTTTTTTATCCAAAGAAAGAACTTTAAAAACAGTTTCTACAATATCAAATATTATTATCGATAATGATAGTTATACCAACATGTATGACGAACAAATTAATATAACATCAGGAGTTCATTGTAATGATAATACAAGTATTAATGTATACGATGAAATAAATGTTGCTGATGTAGAAACATTTGCAGGTAAGACTGAAGAAGAAAGGATTAATATGATTAAAGATGATATAAAGACATGTAAGATAGCAGAAACTAATTAACAACGTAGCGAAGCAAGTAACTTTAATTGAATAAAAATTAATTAAAATAACTTTAATTAATTTTTTACATCTGGAAAATGAATATTATATCAGATTTTTTTAATATTACAAAGTTAAATGACTTAAAACTTAAGCAACTAAAAGCTCAAGAAAAGGCTGATCATCAAATAAGTATCTACTTTAAAAAACATTGTCCTGAAAACACAATTAATTTTTTCTTACAAATTAGAGAAAAATCAAGAAAAGATCAGCAGAAAATAATAGATGCTGACATGCTAGATAAATTTTCTGCAATAAATGATGAAGTAACACAAAGTATAGAAATTTATAAAAGAGTTGATTCTATCGTTAACAGTCCAGTTGAATTAACTACTAAATGCACAATGTTAAATAAAGTTATTTTACCATGATTTTACTATGTAATAGTTTCTTGTTAATTTTATTCTACCTATGGTTTAAAAACCATTCTCTCTAGATTTAACAAGATGTGTTTTAGTTTTTACTATAGTTTTATAATTTTGATATTATCTATTTTTATTGTACCAGATTTGTTAATAAAAATATTTAAATCACCATTCATCAACACTGTTTCTTTATTCAAATCTAATTCAAAATTATCAGGATCATCTAATGTAAAACTCATTGCTTTATAATAATCAATTAATTTAGCATTTCCTGGAGCTAAAAGCATAAATGATGTATATTTAATTTCTTCATTAATTTGATTATTGATAAGAGGATCATTAAATTTAATGTTGGATGTGACATCAAGCGTAGCATCAAGTGTATCAGCAAGTGTGTTATAATAATTTTTATTTAATGATACTTTATTAATAAAGTTGATAACGTAACAAAGACAACTGTATGATAACCCTTTTGTATTTTTTTGTTCTTCAATATTTGCTAAATTATATGCAATTTTATCCATACCTAGTAATGAATAAAATTGATTCAATATTATTTTATTTTTATTAGTATACATATTGATATACAATATAGTATTTTTCTTATGGCTACCTGTTGTAAAAGAATATAATTCTGTGTATTTACATAAATTTGTATCACCTTCTAGAACACAATAAAAAGATAATAATAATTCATTGTCACTATCTTTCTCTATTTCTAAGAAATAATGAAGAGATGAATGCTCGTTAGGATTATATTCATCTTTTATAAAACTTTTGATGACAAGATGTCGAGCATTTTGAAGATGATTCATACATTCTAAAGGCATAGTATTTTCTTCTAAATTCATTTGGTATAATGTTAATTTATTTTAGAATATTATTTTAAATAACATTCTAAAAAAAATATTCTAAAATAACAGTTATCAAGACTATGAAAAGATACATGTAAATTATCATAAGAACAATTTCATTATCTTAATTCTTTTTGTAAATAAAATTGATTAAATTTTTAATTTATTAATTAATTTATATTATGTCTAATTCATTAATTAAATTATTTGAAACTTACCCTTATAAGCCGTGGGATTGGGATGGTTTAAGCTGTAATCCAAATATTACTTTTGATTTTGTAAAAGCTTATCTGGATAAGCCATGGGATTGGTCTGAATTAAGTCGTAATCCAAACATTACTTTTGATATTGTTAAAGCTTACCCTAATAAGCCATGGAAATGGACTGGTTTAAGCTATAATCCAAACATTACTTTTGATATTATAAAAGCTTACCCTAACAAGCCATGGAGTTTGACTGGTTTAAGCTATAATCCAAACATTACTTTTGATATTATAAAAGCTTATCCTGATAAATCATGGAATTGGGATGGTTTAAGTAATAATCCAAACATTACTTTTGATATTATAAAAGCTTACCCTGATAAGCCATGGAATTGGTGGCGTTTAAGTAATAATCCAAACATTACCTTTGATATTGTAAAAGCTTACCCTGATAATCCATGGAATTGGTATGGTTTAAGTAGTAATCCAAATATTACTTTTGATATTGTGAAAGCCTATCCTGATAAGTCATGGAATTGGTATGGTTTAAGTAGTAATCCAAACATTATTTTTGATATTGTAAAAGATAACCTTAGCAAGCCATGGGATTGGGATGGTTTAAGTAATAATCCAAACATTACTTTTGATATTGTGAAAGCTTACCCTGATAAGCCATGGAATTGGTGGGGTTTAAGTAGTAATCCAAATATTACTTTTGATATTGTGAAAGATAACTTTAGTGAGCCATGGGATTGGGATGGTTTAAGTAATAATCCAAACATTACTTTTAATATTATAAAAGCTTATCCTAATAAGCCATGGGATTGGGATGGTTTAAGTAATAACAAATTTTCTTATGATGAAAGGATACATTTTATTAAATTGAAAAAAATTAGAGCTAAAGTTAAAATATGGAAATTTAATAGGTATAAGCTAACATTATTAATTAAAACAAAGGCTTTTTGTGAATGGTATTATCATCCTAATAATATTGGTGGTGTAATAGCTAAAAGAAGATTAATTAATTTATTTTAACACGTAGGCGAAGCAGGTAAACCAAGTATCAAAATAAAATTGATTAAATTTTTAATTTATTAATCAATTTTATGTCTAATTCATTAATTAAATTAATTCAATCTTACCCTGACAAGCCATGGGATTGGGGTGTTTTAAGTAATAATCCAAATATTACTTTTGATATTATAAATGCTTACCCTGACAAACCATGGAGTTGGAATGATTTAAGTATTAATCTAAATACTACTTTTGATATTGTAAATACTTATCCTGATAAGCCATGGAATTGGAATTGTTTAAGTCGTAATCTAAATATTACTTTTTATATTGTGAACAATAACCTTAATAAGCCATGGGATTGGATTAGTTTAAGTTATAACCCAAGCATTACTTTTGATATTGTGAAAGCTTATCCTGACAAACCGTGGGATTGGGATGGTTTAAGTTATAATCCAAACATTACTTTTGATATTATGAAAACTTATCTTGATAAGCCGTGGAATTGGACTTGTTTAAGCTATAATCCAAACATTACTTTTGATATTGTAAATGCTTACCCTGACAAACCATGGAATTGGTATGGTTTAAGTAAAAATATTACTTTTGATATTATGAAATCTTACTCTTATAAGCCTTGGGATTGGGATGGTTTAAGTAATAATCCAAATACTACTTTTGATATTGTGAAAGATAACCTTGATAAGCAATGGGATTGGTCTGGTTTAAGTAGTAATCCAAATATCACTTTTGATATTGTAAAAGATAACCTTGATAAGCCATGGGATTGGTGTTATTTAAGTGATAATCCAAACATTACTTTTGATATTGTGAAAGATAACCTTGATAAGCCATGGGATTGGTCTAGTTTAAGCTATAATCCGAACATTACTTTTGATATTGTGAAAGCTTATCAGAATAAGCCATGGGATTGGGATAGTTTAAGCTGTAATGATTTTTTTATGATGAAAGGATACATTTTATTAAATTGAAAAAAATTAGAGAAAAGGTTAAAGTATGGAAAATTAATAGATACAAGTTAACATTATTAATTAAAACAAAGGCTTTTTGTGAATGGTATTATCATCCCGATAATATTGGTGGTATAATAGCTAAAAGAAGATTAACTAATTTATTTTAATCCGTAGTCCGTAGGACAAGCGCAGCAAGCGAAGCATGGCAACGTTAACAATGTAGATTTGGTGATGTAAAATCATAGTTAAGATTAATTAAATTTTTATCGTTATTAACTAACTCTAATACAGACCTATTTACAGTAACTGGCTTATTAGTTTTTTTATTAACTGTGTTAATTTCTTTTTCAATTCTTTTGAATAAAGAACCATACGCTTGATGATTTATTAAAGGTAATTTACCTTCTTTGTTTAAAAATTCTAGTTTAGTTTTGGAAGATGCTAAACTTATTTTTTTATTTTTGAATTCATGAATAGCATCACTTATACCATTTACGCTACAATCATAAGATCGCCAAAATAATAACTGGAATGCATCTTTTTCAGTATTCCATTCTGCTAATCTACAATCAAATATTAAATTAGGATTATCAAAGTTTACTTTTTTTATTTTAGACTTTAAGATATCATCAAGTGTTTCTTTTACATTAACCGCATCATTAAAATTTACTACTCGAGCTTTTAATTCATCACGTGTTTCTTTACTGCATGTAATTTCGTTATTCTTTGTACGCAATAAACGATTATAAGTGTTTATTAACTTATTTATAAACACTGATGCTTCAGATGCAATAACAGTTATCAATTTATCTTTACGACCATTAAAGAGGTGTTGATATTTTGGATTATCTTTTGGGTCTACAACGATTGTAATTTCGTCACTTTGTGTGTAAACCCATTTAGCACTTAGTAATTTTGCGCAAAACAAGGCAGTTTTTATCATCCATTCGGAAAAGTTTGTGTTATAGCCTTCTTTAACAAAGGTGTCATTTTTGATGAATTGTTTTTTAATGTTGCTCATATTTTTTATGTCTAAACGTAATGTGTACCATTTTTTAGAATCGACGAGGAATAACAATTCTTTTTCTTTCGCGGAAGTTAGGTTGCCTAACTCTTTCCAAATATCGCGTGAAATAGGTGGTAAAAAATTATAGTTCAAATTGTTACCAGAAATGTTATCTGAATTGTTTTGAGGTGTTAGTTGTTGGTTATCATTTTTTGAATTTTCAATAATGGTGTAGATATCTTTTTTATCTTCCTTAGTATTAGTAGTGTAACCAATTGGAGAATCGCCAATTATACCATTGTAACAAAATGGAGCAGAATAGCCAAATATAGCATTGTCGACATAATTTAAAATTTTTGAAAAGAAGTTTAATGTGGTTTGAAACATTTTTAATTAAAATAAAATTAAAAATGTAAAAATAATTCAATTTTTATTTGTAAGGTGTTATTTAATTTTTGTTAGTATACCATCTGTAATAACAGTTATGTCTTCTTTAGAAGGTTAATTACATTAGTTATTATTAGTATACCATCTATAAGGACCTTCACCATGGACCTTTATGTCTTCCTTAAGTGGTTCTACGATAATTTCTTTTCGTTTTGCGTAAACAATCCAAGTAAATGGTCCATCATATTGACTAACAACTGTGAATTTACCGTTATTAATCTCTGTTGCATTGTGGGTGTTTAATTTATTTTCATATAGTGATGTAACATGTACTGTAAAATCATAGAACACTGATGTATAGTATGGTAAAGAAATTGTACAAGTGTTATTTGTAGTTCTACCTTTACCTCTGTAGTAAACACCAACTTCTGGACCTTCTAAGCAACCATGGATGAGGTAATTGTTGGGTTTTGTGGGATGGTCGATAACGAAAGTTTTAATACCAGAATTATCTACTACGATTTCTCCAGTTGATGAAGCCCACCCTAAAGGTTTATAAAGTGTTTGTGAAACTGCATCTGGTCTTATAGGTTGAACTACAAAACCTGATTGAGTAGCATTAACAGATGTTAAAGATGTTGCATTTAATACAATGCTATTAGCAGGTTGATTGGTCTGACCAGCACAATAACCTAATGCGATAGCATATTGTCCTTGTGAGGCATTACCAGCAGTAGAACCAATAGCAATTGCATATTGTTGCTGACTTGCAACACCTGCAGTATCACCAATAGCAATTGCTAAACTTTGCTGATTTTCATTACCAGCATTATTACCAATAGCAATTGCGTCACCTTGCTGGTTTGTAGAACCAGCTTGATTACCAAGAGCGATTGCGAAACTTTGCTGACTTGCGTAACCAGCTTGATAACCAATAGCGATTGCTGAACCTTGTTGTGACCCATAACCAGCTTGATTACCAAGAGCGATTGCGTATTGTTGTTGACTTGTATAACCAGCATTAACACCAATAGCAATTGCGGCACTTTGCTGGTATTGGCGACCAGAATCAAGACCAATAGCAATTGCGTATTGTTGTTGATTTCCACTACCAGCATTATTACCAATAGCAATCGCGGAAGCTTGCTGGTTTGTAGCACCAGCATCAATACCAATAGCAATCGCATAACTTTGTTGCGATCCATAACCAGCATTATTACCAATAGCAATTGCATTAGTTTGTTGCGATGCATTACCAGCAGTATTACCAATAGCAATTGCTGAATCTTGTTGATTACTCTGCCCAGCTTGATAACCTATTGCAACAGAATTTGATAATTGTGATACTTGACCTGCTTGATAACCTATTGCAACACTTCCTGTACCTTGTGTTTGCTGTCCTGCTTGATAACCTATCGCAACACTTCCTGTACCTTGTTCTGTTGCTCCTGCAGCATTACCTATTGCAACTGAAAAGACTTGTTGCAAAGTAGCACCAGCGTTTAATCCTATTGCAACAGGATCGTTAGATGATGATCCTACAGTTTGCCAGGCTGTTGTTGCAGTGGTTGAACCAATAGTTTGTATTCCCAACACTTGATTTGCACTACCTATAGTAGGTGGCAATATTACTGTATAAGGAGATGTTGTTGTACTCGCATTTAATGTTAAAGTGTTAGAAGATGTACCATATAAAACACTATTTTGATGATGTACGTTACTAAAAACGTTAGAAGAACTACCTAAAGAAACAGTTTCGGTAGTGGCTCCAGAAATAATACTGGTAGTGCCAGAACCACCTAAAACTATTTGATTGGAAGATGTTGAAGAAGCATTAGACCCAATTACAACAGTGTTAGCGTTAATGGAAGAGGTGTTGGTACCGATACAAATAGAGTCTTTTGATTGATTAGTTCGACCAGCGTTAAAACCAATAGCAATAGATCCAGAACCTTGAGAAATCATACCAGCATTAAAACCAATAGCGATACTACCAGTACCTTGTGTATTAGCTCCAGCTTGAAAACCAATTGCAATACTACCAGAACCTTGGTATGTAGCACCTGCAAGAGTTCCAATAGCTATAGAATTTTGACCTTGAATAGTTTGACCTGCTTGATAACCTAAAGCTATAGAATTTTGTCCTTGTGATTGAAACGCAGCATTACTTCCAATTGCGATAGAATTACTACTAACGTTAAAATTATTATTATAAGCTGCTTGAAAACCTATAGCTATTAAATTACTACTTTGATTTTGAAATGCTGCAGAATACCCTATTGCTATAGATCCAGTACCAAATGCTGAGCTAGAACCTGCTGCATTATAACCTATAGCTATGCTACCAGAACCTGCAGAATAACCTGCATTTGATCCAAGAGCTATTGTATAAGATGATTGAAAAAGTCCTGCTGAAGTACCTATAGCTACAGATTGAGTACTATTATTAGCATTTTGAGCAGCAGATGTTCCTATAGCAACAGAATTGGATCCTTGGTTATTTGAAGCAGCAGAGGATCCTATTGCAACAGAATCAGATCCTTGTAGTGTTTGACCAGCATTTGGTCCTATTGCAACACTTCCTTGTTGTTGTGATATTTGACCTGTTTGATGCCCTATTGATATACTTCCTTGTTGTTGTGATATTTGACCAGCTTGATAACCCATAGAAATAGCACAAATAACACCATGATTACTTTGTTGACTTATTTGTCCTGCTTGATAACCTATTGCTATATTTATGTCTTGTTGCCCTGTTTGTCCTGCTTGGTAACCTACAGCAATTGCTTGAGGGCCTTGTGTATATTGACCTGCTTGATAACCTATTGCTATGGTACCTGTATTTTGGTTACTTTGCCCTGCTTGATAACCTAATGCTATTGCGTAACCTTGTTGTGATGCCATACCAGCCTGACTTCCTATTGCAATACTTCCAGTACCTTGTGTATTTTGACCTGCTTGTGAACCTATAGCAATAGATCCAGAACCTTGATATGTAGCACCAGCATTAGTACCAATAGCAATAGAGCCAGAACCTTGGTTTGAATAACCAGCATTAGCACCAATAGCTATTGCATTAGTACCTTGAAAAGTGTATCCAGCTAAATATCCCATTGCTATAGTAAAATCGTGTTGCTGTAGAAAACCAGCGTTGGTTCCAATAGCTATAGCACTACCATTTACAGAAGTACCTTGAATAGAAGCACCAGCACTAACACCAATAGCAACACATGATGATTGTTGTGATACTTGTCCAGCAGCATATCCAATTGCGATTGAAGATGCTTGTTGATTTTGATTACCAGAAGATTCCCCAATTGCAATTGAAAATGCTTGTTGATTAGTAGTACCTGCGGTATAACCTAACGAAATAGAGTAATTTTGTTGACTATATTGACCAGCTTGATAACCTATTGCAACAGAATTTGCTTGTTGTGATACTTCTCCTGATTGATAACCTATTGCAATACTTCCTGTGCCTTGTGTTTGCTGGCCAGCTTGATAACCTATCGCAATACTTCCTGTACCTTGTCCTGTTGCACCTGCAGCATTACCTATTGCAACTGAAAAGACGTGTTGTAATGTGGCACCAGCATTCAATCCTATTGCAACAGGATCGTTAGATGATGATCCTACAGTTTGCCAGGCGGTTGTTGCAGTGGTTGAACCAATAGATTGTATTCCCAACACTTGATTAGCACTACCTATAGTAGGTGGTAAAGTTAAAGTATAAGAAGATGAAGTAGTACTAGCATTTAATGTTAAAGCATTCGTAGAAATTCCGTATAAAACACTGTTTTGATGATGAACGTTAGTAAAACTATGCATACTACTACCTAAAGAAACACCGCTCGTGCCGCCAGAACTAATATTGCTAATACCAGGACCACCTAACATAATTTGACCAGTAATTGTTGAAGAAGCATTAGAACCAATAACAATACTACCACCAACAGTTGAAGAAGTATTAGTACCGATACAAATAGAATCGTACGGTTGATTGGTTTGACCAGCATTAAAACCAATAGCAATAGATCCAGAACCTTGAGAAATCATACCAGCATTAAAACCAATAGCAATACTACCAGTACCTTGTGTATTAGCTCCAGCTTGAAAACCAATTGCAATACTACCAGAACCTTGGTATGTACCACCAGAACTAGTTCCAATAGCTATAGAATTTTGACCTTGATTTAAATTAGCTGCATTCCAACCAACTGATATAGAATATTGACCTTGATTCATTTGAGCTCCTTGCCCAATACCAACAGAATTTGCACCTTGGTTATATTGACCAACTTCTACTCCGATAGCAACAGATTGAGCACCTTGGTTTGTTTGACCAGCTTGATTGCCTATTGCGATAGCACTAGTTTGTTGAGTATAATTACCAGCTTGATAACCTATTGCAACAGCATAACTTTGCTGAGTGTAATTACCAGCTTGATAACCTATTGCCACAGCGGATGATTGTTGTGCTGTTTGCCCAGCTTGTAAACCTATAGCAATACTTCCTTCTTGTTGTGTATATTGACCAGCTTGATAACCTATTGCTATAGTACCAGTATTTTGGTTAGTTTGCCCAGCTTGAAAACCTAAAGAAATAGCGTAATTTTGTTGTGAAATCATACCAGCTTGATAACCTATTGCAACACTACCAGTACCTTGAGTTGATAATCCAGCATTATAACCAATTGCAATACTTCCAGAACCTTGATGTGTAGCACCAGCAAGAGCACCTATAGCTATGGAACTTCCACCTTGATTTTGATATGCTGTTGTAAAACCAATTGCAATAGAATTCTGTTGTTGACTAAAATTACCTGTTAAATTACCTATTGCTATAGAATTAGATTGTTGGGAATTTTGACCAGCATCAATACCTATTGCTATAGAATTAGATTGTTGATTATTACTACCAGCGCTATAACCTATAGCAACTGCGGCTACTTGCTGTGCAGTTTGACCAGCTTGATTACCTATAGCTATAGAACCAAGAGATTGATTACTTTGACCAGCTTGATAACCTATTGCAACAGAATTTGCTTGTTGTGATGCCATACCAGCTTGATAACCTATTGCAACAGAACCTTCTTGTTGTGAAACTTGACCTGCTTGATAACCTATTGCGATACTTCCTGTACCTTGTGTTTGCTGACCTGCCTGATATCCTATTGCTACGCTACCAGTTCCTTGTCCAGTTGCGCCAGCTGCATTACCTATTGCAACTGAAAAAACTTGTTGTAACGTTGCACCAGCGTTTAATCCTATTGCAACAGGATCTGTGCTAGTAGTACCAAAAGGGCCTGTGGGTCCTTGAGCGCCTGTGTAACCAGTGTATCCAGTAACTCCTTGAATACCTTGAATACCCGTATACCCCGTGTAACCAGTAACTCCTTGATTACCTTGAATACCTGTATATCCTGTGTAGCCAGTAACTCCTTGATTACCTTGAATACCTGTATACCCTGTGTAACCAGTAACTCCTTGATTACCTTGAATACCTGTATATCCTGTGTAACCAGTAACTCCTTGATTACCTTGAATACCTGTATATCCTGTGTAGCCAGTAACTCCTTGATTACCTTGAATACCTGTATACCCTGTGTAACCAGTAACTCCTTGAAGACCTTGAATACCTGTGTAACCAGTGTATCCAGTAACACCTTGATTACCTTGAATACCTGTATATCCTGTGTAACCAGTAACTCCTTGATTACCTTGAATACCTGTATATCCTGTGTAACCAGTAACTCCTTGATTACCTTGAATACCTGTGTAACCAGTGTATCCAGTAACACCTTGAATACCTGTGTAACCAGTATCTCCTTGATTACCTTGAATACCTGTATACCCTGTGTAACCAGTAACTCCTTGATTACCTTGAATACCTGTATAACCAGTGTATCCAGTAACACCTTGAATACCTGTATACCCAGTATCTCCTTGATTACCTTGAATACCTGTATACCCTGTGTATCCAGTAACTCCTTGACTACCTGTATATCCTGTAAAACCAGTGTATCCAGTAACACCTTGACTACCTGTATATCCTGTAAAACCAGTGTGTCCAGTATACCCAGTAACACCTTGACTACCTGTATATCCTGTAAAACCAGTATAGCCCGTGTATCCAGTAACACCTTGACTACCTGTAAAACCAGTGTATCCAGTATACCCAGTAACACCTTGACTACCTGTATATCCTGTAAAACCAGTGTATCCAGTATACCCAGTAACTCCTTGACTACCTGTATAACCAGTGTATCCTGTAGAACCTTGAATTCCTGTATATCCAGTATATCCAGTAGCACCAAAATTACTCACTGCACCAGCAGGTCCAGTAGGTCCTTGAACACCTGTGTAACCAGTATACCCTGTTGAACCAGTACCT
>Ga0302280_1000112_pt1 | contig 71806 bp, 73 predicted proteins | sample III_Fen_E1_1_FD_198771 | JGI IMG/M metagenome (GOLD analysis project Ga0302280, IMG submission 198771) | Peat permafrost microbial communities from Stordalen Mire near Abisko, Sweden - III_Fen_E1_1 | ecosystem: Environmental > Terrestrial > Soil > Wetlands > Permafrost | place: Sweden: Abisko... | reverse complement strand
TGTATATCCTGTATAACCAGTATAGCCAGTGTATCCAGTTACTCCTTGACTACCTGTATATCCTGTGTAACCAGTATAGCCAGTGTATCCAGTTACTCCTTGACTACCTGTATATCCTGTGTAACCAGTATAGCCAGTGTATCCAGTTACTCCTTGAATTCCTGTATATCCTGTGTAGCCAGTATAACCGGTATAGCCAGTAACTCCTTGAATTCCTGTATATCCAGTTACACCTTGAATTCCTGTATATCCCGTGTAGCCAGTATAACCAGTGCATCCAGTTACACCTTGAATTCCTGTATATCCTGTGTAGCCAGTATAACCAGTTACACCTTGAATTCCTGTATATCCCGTGTAGCCAGTATAACCAGTGCATCCAGTTACACCTTGAATTCCTGTATATCCTGTGTAGCCAGTATAACCAGTGCATCCAGTTACACCTTGAATTCCTGTATATCCTGTGTAGCCAGTATAACCAGTTACACCTTGAATTCCTGTATATCCAGTATAACCAGTATCTCCTTGATTTCCTTGAATACCTGTATAACCTGTGTACCCAGTATCTCCTTGATTTCCTTGAATACCTGTATAACCTGTGTACCCAGTATCTCCTTGATTGCCTTGAATACCTGTATAACCTGTGTACCCAGTATCTCCTTGACTACCCGTATAACCTGTATAACCAGTATCTCCTTGAATACCCGTATAGCCTGTGTCTCCTTGCATACCTGTATATCCTGTGTACCCGGTATAACCTGTCGAACCAGTACCTGCTGATGTACCATCCATACCTGCCGGACCTGTATAACCAGTATAGCCTGTGTATCCAGTATAACCAGTTGAACCAGTACCTGCTGATGTGCCATCCATACCTGCTGGACCTGTATAACCAGTAGCACCATAAGCTATTGGATAATAAACAATATTAGAAAATATAATAGGATTATTTAAGGTAGAAGATGTAACAGATGATTGAAAATTTAATAAGGAATTAGTCGTATTAGATAATGGCTGAGTATAAGAAAACCCACCATTAGAATCATAATAATATGCATTAGTGCCATCACAATATACAGTAAGTATATCGCCAGTTGTATAATTTACCCCAGCAGAATTTGGTAATTGAAGTAAATTAAACCCTTCATTTTGTAAACCAAATTGAATAACATAAGATGATGTAGAATTATTATATAACCCAAAAATTACTCGATCAACATTGTTAGTCAATCCAGATAAATCTGGTAATGATAAATAAAAAAGAAGACTATTATTTGTATAATTAAGAGCTTGAGTAACAACTACATCACTTGGAGTATTTAATACAAATGTTGTAGAATTCACTATAGTCGGTGTTCCTGAAGAACTTAATAATTTTGTATAACTTGGTCCTTGAATACCTGTATACCCAGTATAACCAGTCACCCCTTGAATTCCTGTATACCCAGTGTAACCAGTATATCCAGTTACTCCTTGAATTCCTGTATACCCAGTGTAACCAGTATATCCAGTTACTCCTTGAATTCCTGTATAACCAGTGTATCCTGTATAACCAGTGTATCCTGTATCTCCTTGAATACCTGTATATCCTGTATAACCAGTATCTCCTTGATTACCTTGAACACCTGTATAACCGGTATAGCCTGTGTATCCAGTATCTCCTTGAACACCTGTATAACCAGTGTAGCCAGTATCTCCTTGATTGCCTTGAATACCTGTATAACCGGTATAGCCTGTGTATCCAGTATCTCCTTGCATACCTTGAACACCTGTATATCCTGTGTATCCAGTAACTCCTTGACTACCTGTATATCCTGTATAGCCCGTATAACCAGTGTATCCAGTAACTCCTTGCATACCTTGAACACCTGTATATCCTGTGTATCCAGTATCTCCTTGAACACCTGTATATCCTGTATAACCAGTATCTCCTTGTATACCTTGAACACCTGTATAACCTGTGTACCCAGTATCTCCTTGATTGCCTTGAATACCTGTATATCCTGTGTACCCAGTATCTCCTTGATTTCCTTGAATACCTGTATAACCAGTATACCCAGTATAACCTGTTGAACCAGTACCTGCTGATACACCATCCATACCTGCAGGACCTGTATAACCAGTATACCCAGTTACCCCTTGTATACCTTGAACACCTGTATATCCTGTATAACCTGTCGCCCCTTGTACACCTGTGTATCCAGTATCTCCTTGATTTCCTTGAATACCTGTATATCCTGTATATCCTGTGTATCCTGTAGAACCAGTACCAGAAGATTGTCCGGCAGGACCTGTATAACCAGTGTAGCCAGTATATCCAGTATCTCCTTGATTTCCTTGAATACCTGTATATCCTGTATAGCCTGTATAACCAGTACCAGAAGATTGTCCAGCAGGACCTGTATATCCCGTGTATCCTGTATATCCTGTATATCCTGTATAACCTGTCACCCCTTGTACACCTGTGTAGCCTGTATAACCAGTATCTCCTTGATTTCCTTGAATACCTGTATATCCTGTGTATCCTGTAGAACCAGTACCAGAAGATTGTCCGGCAGGACCTGTATAACCAGTGTAGCCAGTATATCCAGTATCTCCTTGATTTCCTTGAATACCTGTATATCCTGTATAACCTGTATAACCTGTGTAGCCTGTATAACCAGTACCAGAAGATTGTCCAGCAGGACCTGTATAACCTGTATATCCTGTATAACCTGTATATCCTGTATATCCTGTATAACCTGTATATCCCGTGTATCCTGTATATCCTGTATATCCTGTATATCCTGTATAACCTGTGTATCCTGTAGAACCAGTACCAGAAGATTGTCCGGCTGGGCCTGTATAACCTGTGTACCCAGTGTAGCCTGTATAACCAGTACCAGAAGATTGTCCGGCGGGACCCGTACACCCTGTATAACCAGTGTAGCCAGTATACCCTGTGTACCCTGTATAACCTGTGTACCCTGTGTATCCTGTATCACCAGTTGCTCCAGTACCAGATGCTTCTCCAGCTGGACCTACTGGTCCTGTATAACCCGTATACCCAGTATACCCTGTATAACCAGTATATCCAGAAGACCCAGCAACTCCTTGAGGACCTACAAATGGCCCAACATCAATAAAACTACTAGCCATTGCTCCAGTAGGACCTGTGCAACAAACCCATAAATCTGGTGTTATTATATAACCATCCCCAACATTTGCATTAGTAGGTAAATCCCCAGGTATATCTTTAGCCCCTTTTATAACTATTGTACCAGGATTTATACCCCCTATAGTACTTCCCAAAGGTAATGTTATATAACTATTACCAACTGAAGAAATAGGTACATTACCTATTACTAAAGTATCAGCACTGAAATACCCAACACTAAATGGATATCCCGTAGATCCCAAACTTACATTACTATTTGTCGGTAATATACTACCAGATACCCAAATATTTTCAAATCCCGCTCCAGTAGCACCTAAATTAATAACATTATCTGCATATGGAACAATATTACTATATACAATTCCACCAAAAGCACCAGTTGGTCCTGTAGAACCAGTCCCGCTTCCACCTCCACCACCTCCTCCACTAGGACCTGTTGGACCTGTTATTCCAGAATTAGTATAAGTCCATTGTATTCCATTAAAATACATTATTGACCCAGTTGTAGCCCTATCCAAATATGGATCTATATTAGATCCCTGTAAGTATGCAGCATTAAATATAGGCTCGATAGCAGTAGATGCAATAGCCTCCGGAGAAATTATTGTATTTACTACTGAGAAACTCATTTTATTATAATCAAAATATAATAAAATTTTATTTACTTTTTACATCATCAGAAATATTTATATTCATCAAAACTCACCTAATCTTTTAATCGTAAATGCGTATCTTCCTCATCCTCATCGTACATAACATATCCATTTTTTTTAAAATGTTCAATCAAATCACCATATTTTACACTCTTTTCTAAAAAATTATCCATATGACAACTCTCAAAAATAATATTTTTTGGCCTTATTAATCCCAAATCTAATTTTTTTAATATCGCATAATCATGCCCTTCTGTATCACAAATAAGATATTCTATAGATTTTATATCATATTCTTTAACAACCGTATTTATCGTTTTACAATATACATGTATTTTATCCGCAATAATTGTACTCCTATGATTAAAAATATGTGTTTGTACAACCGACGATATTTGAGTAGTCCATTTTGGCAAATTAACAAAATTATTTAATGGAGATGGCGTGTATATCGGTATAATACCATCAAAATCACTTATTGCTATATTCAAGAAAATAATATTATTTTTCTTACTTTTTTCTACATAATTTACTTTTAATTGATTAAAATGCGATATTATCGGCTCTATCAATACAATATTCTTACCAACAGTTATTTTCTTATAAAGCAAATCATTTTCTGTATCACCAATATGCGAACCAATCTGGAAATAATCTACATGTAATGAATTATTATTATGTAATACATAATTCATATTATTTTATTATTTTATTTTTTTGTTTAACTCTTAAATAAAATATTAACAAGTTATTTTCATCATTCTACGAAGATTAAAAAATACATTCTTTTGACATATTGAATCATCCAATGGATTATGTGTAGCTTTACAACCATCTTTCCAATCATCATATAAAATATCAGCATCCGTTTCAGAAATATTATTAATATCACAATATGCTTCAAACAGTGTTCCTAAACATCTAGCTGAATACCCTATATTTGGCGCACCAACCATTTTATATTTCTCATAATAATACTTCAGAAATGACCAATCAAATACCGCTGGGTCTGCCACCCATATTAATTTATATTCATTATATTTTAAAATTATTTCTGATATATCTTTCATCACTTTTTCCGGTGATAACGTATCAGTTGTAATAAATTTATATACATCTAGATATTGCGACCAGAATTTCATAGTATCAATATTTTGTTTCTTGCCTTCAATCTTAGTTATATTAGCTTGATATCTAAAAACTTCAACACCATCAATCGTATTACCTATCATTCCAATAGATAACATTGAATTTTCAGCAGGAGAAGGTCCATCACTTTCTATATCAAAATTTATAAATAATTTTTGCATAATTATTATTTATATATTTTATAATTTTTTTAAATGAATATTAAAAAAAATTACAAACACCTTATTCAAAAAAGATAAATATAATTTAGTTTCTACATTTTCTAGAAAATTAATATCTTATATCACTTATCATCTGTTTCCAACAATCATCATCACACAAAGAAGTAATATTACCAGAATTATAATAATTTGAATAATATTTTTTATAATACTTATCAAACAATTCTCGATCATCATTCATCTCTCCTGCCAATTTTTCCAACAGATTAAAAAAATAATTATTTTTATATCCATAAGAATCTACCTCATAATATTCTAAAAAATTATAAGATTCTTCATATCCATTAAAAATACCTTCTTCATTATCTTTTGTTAATTTATTATAATAATTTACCCAATTTACCATCTCCCCACTTCTTCTATTCATTTCATAAACTCTAAATCCTGGATATACTGAATCCGCCATCAAACTTGACGTTATCAACCCAAAACTTTTATTACCTAACAAGAAAAATGAATCATGATGAGTATGACCCCAAATAGTTCCTTTTATGTTATCATATTTTTCTACAATCCCTGGAAAATCTCTTGTGAAATTACTTGTTGTATCTTCTGGATCTATATGTCCAATAATCCACACATTTTTACCTTCATTCTGTAATTTTTTTGTTAACCATTGTAATTGTTTTGTTGGCTCTTCAGAAAAGACATCTAACCTTTCCATTAAATTATTATTATCAAAATACAACATATTCAACACCAGAAAAGTGACATTACTTTCTTTAATCTTGTACTCGTAATACCCTCCTTCTAAAAAATTATCATATATTTCTCCATCTTTAATCCATTCTTTCCAATATTCATTTAATTTTTGACCAACTTGTGTTTCAGAAAAATTGCTTCTCATGTTATCTACAGGAAATGTATCATGATTTCCTATAACTGGTACCACCAGTTTACCAAATGTCCCACGATAAAACCAGAAATCTATCAAATCAGTTATTTCTTTTATAACTTTTATGTTATCTTCTGTACTTTGACTAAGATCATGATGCCCTACTGTATCACCAGTCCAAAGCAACACATCAAAATCTATATTCTCACTTATCCACTTAAATGTTTCGTTGATAAATAATATAGAAGTATCACAGTTAAAATCTCCATATTTCCCAGCTTTTCTATGAGGTGGTATAGAAATACTATATTTATTGCAACATCTTAATCCATAGTCAGGAAAACATGTTGCAGGAGAATTTTCAAGATAGTTTGGATCATAATGGATATCAGTTATTTGTAATATTTTTAGGTTATCATTACAAATAACTTGTGATATACATAAGAAAATAATAATATATAATATCTTCAGATTATTAAAAAAAATTAATTTCATTATTGTTAATATTTTTAATACCAATAATAAAATCAATTTAAAAAAATATTGATAAACATCAATACAATATGGATAAACAAAAAGATTCTAAAATCAACAGCATTAATGCTAGTTTATTAACAAAATTTATTTATTATGAAAATGGTAATTTAAAACATGAATGGAATTTTATCAACGGTCAATTACATGGTTTACATTCAGCTTGGTATAAAAATGGAGATAAATGGTATGAACGTATTTATAATAATCAAAGTTTAATATGGTACTAAATTACATTATTATAAATGATCTTTTCAATAACTGTTAAAAGTTATAATATACCAACAAGTTATACAATGACAAAGCATATGAATGTTTTTATTGAAAAAGAGAATAGAAGAAATTAATTAATTTTGAATTCTTTATAATTATTTAAAAATACTATTTTATCCATATAAAATGAATATCGTTAAACCTTATGATATTATTAATAAATTTATTGTTAGTAATAATAACATCGCAAATCAAACTGGTCCAACTAGATATACCGGCTATACAAGTTATACTAATGGAATGACAGAATATGTAAATAAAGATTGTCACGATGAATATAATTCTTCCAGTGATGATGAAATAATGCCTCCGGTTTAATAGAAAATACCATTTCATCAAATTATACCTTTAATGAAAAATTAAAAAAATCTAATACTCAATATACAAATGATTGTAAACAATTTTCTTTTAAAGAAACACGTATTTGTAAAATCAAAAGACTCTATTATTGTTCCTGAAAAAGATTCTGTATTTTTACTAGATAAATACTTTGGAGAAGCTTATAAAAATGTTAGACTTAATTCCAAAGAATATTTTAACTGTATTAGAAAAATTCAGATTATTCAAAATGGTAATATTTTATTCTCTTGAAAATGTCACCCCTCAACTCATTGAACTTCTTCAGAAATTATATGGTTTATCTGATACATCTACAACAATACCATTACATCTATTATGTAATAATTCAGTAATTGCTGGTAATTCTCCATTAGAATTATTTATATCCTTTAATAATAACCAATCTTTAAAAAATGATTTTGAAATATCATATGATGTGTATGAAATACTTCCAACGATGCAACTTGTTAATAACTATGTTACATTTCGTAACGAAAATATTGATATCTTGATGAAAAATGTTGATAGTTCCAATAAAAATATAGAACTTTATTTCAACGGTATTTCTTATTATCTATTTTTTGTTTTAAGGATAGTAAAAATAATTTTATAGAAGATTTAAATTTTATTAATCTAACGCTAACTTATAAAACTAATAACCAAACTACAACAACTGTTATAAAAATAGATAAAAAGGATTTAATTTTAGAAAGAGGTTATTATAGATTAGATTTTACAAAATCTATTACATCCGATCAAGATCTTGAAAAATATGGTGTCGATATGAATCAATTTAATGTCTCTATTTGTTGCAATGTTAAAGTATGTATTGATGATAGAACAATAATTATTTCTTCTATTAATTTATGCAATATATGCAACGATCATGGTAAAAATATTCTTTCTCTAACTAAATAATTTTATAAAGTTATGGTGTTAATAGTTTTAACCCGTAGGCAAGCGAAGCAGAAATAATAAATATTTCTAAACATGTAATCAATTTTAGAAATAATAAAAAACAATTTCTAAACTTAAGTTTACGCTGTTAATTAGTTTCTAAAATAATAAAACTAAAACTTAAAAAATATGTTTTATATCAATCGAAAATCAATTGAACGAAGTAAACTTACAAAATAAAAATAAAAACAATTCCAAACTTAAGTTCACGCTGTTAATTAGTTTCTAAAATAATAAAATATAAAAACTAAAAATAGAAATAATAAAAAATATGTTTTGTATCAATCGAAAATCAATTGAACGAAGTAAACTTACAAAATAAAAATAAAAACAATTTCTAAACTTAAGTTACTTGCTTCGCTATGCTGTTAATTAGTTTCTAAAAATAATAAAATAAAAATTGACACATAATGTATTTAAACAATAGTATATACACTTAATAAAAATGAATTATCCAAGATGGATTACATTCAAAAATGATCCAACTAAAATAGAAGAAGCAAAAATTCGTATATTGGAAATAGATTATAAATTTGAATTAGAAGATTGTTTATTAAATTTATTTATATCTTATCTAAACGATGAAATAGAAGAACAATCAGATAAATCCACTGATTTAAATTATTTGGAGATTAATAACTGTATTCTAAAAGATTTTCCACTTGAAGAACAATGTAAATTTATATCAAGATTTGTACCTAATGCTTATCGTTATTCATGTGATACTGATCATGAAATAATAAGACTAGTTTATTTGTTATGGGATAATTATATGCATGTGTCATATGAAAATAGATTAAAAACATATCCGCATAATGAAATATATGAATCGTTATATTCAATCAAACAAGAATTAAGATCAATGAAAGATATGGATTATAAAAAGCAAATGGACCTTGGAGAAAAATATCCAAATAAAAGCAGTTACTATAATTGGCATTTGCTTGGATTTCTTCCATTACTTGGTGATAAAGGATTACCAATTTTGCGTAATATAATTAAACAAAGATACTCCGATGCTGAAGACATGTTGTTATTTGGTATATATCATTATAATCCGAAAGAATTTAATGGAGAATTAAAATCGATATTATTACATTGGTACAAACATAAAAATATCGATTTTAGTTCAGCAACAGGAATGTTATTTAGCCTAGCACTTATCATTAATAAATATAATAACGCAGGAATTGACTTAATAAATGATCCAATATTAAAACAAATTTTTCATGGAGATAAATATGCTGAATATATTACAGAGTTAATAAGAAACACAATTTTTCGTGCCAAACATAAAATTAAATCTTATCTTGATAGTTATACACATAACTCTATTGAATCTAACAATGGAACTTGGATTGGATATGAACATATTCATATTAATACATATGATGCAGTTAAACCGATCTTAGATGAAGGAGAAAAATTATATCGTATCGAAAAAGTGACTGGTAAAGATGGTGTTGAAAGAACTGGCTTTGTATATAAAAAATATAGATGTGAATTAGATAGAAATATTAAACCATAATTTTTATTAATGCGAGCTAAGCTCAGTTCACCCCATAATAAAATAAAAAAAGAAATTATAAAACTTTAATTGATATTTAAAGTTTTATATATATTTATAAAATAATACTCTAAGATGCATTCAACAACATTAAAATTTTATTTAAAAATTGAGAAATATTTCGAAAAGAATTTTAGAATACTTTTTCCTAAAGATATATGGAATCAAATAACTTTTGAAGAAGCAAATCAAGCAACTAAGATTGAACTCATTGAAGAAAAGAGTGAAGACGCACAACCTAAGAAGAAAGGAAGAAAACCAAAAAAGACAAATGAAGAAATTGAAGATAAACAAATTATACCAATTAAAACCCGCGAATTTATTAACGATTCAAACAACCCTAATAATTTAGACAAAATATCTTTAGTTTGTAAAGCTTGTGATACCATCGTTACATTACTACTAAGAAATTTATCAAAGAAAATGTACAAATGGAAAATCATTTTTCCCAACGATCATTGCGCCCCTCATGAATTATGTTTAATATGTTTTCCAACCAATAAAAATAAACCCCCTTTTAAAAGCGATACAGTTATTGAAACTATTACCGAAATACCTTTAAAACCTAACAATACAGTTATTATGAACAGGAATCAACACAATAAATACTTAAAATATAAACAATACTTTGAAAATGATGATAACTTTATTTTTATGAACCAAGAAGACTATGTGAAAAATGAAAAAACTATTATTTGTGTTTGTGTCAATTGTAATAACACCATAGAGTTTAACAAAAAATCAATCTCTATTTTTTTAAACAAACGTTTAAAATCAAACCCCGAAGAAACTTCTGCTCCTAAAGAGGTTTGTATCTTTTGTTTCCCTACTGCTAATTCTAACTTTGGTAAAAGAGGTTGCTTCAAAAACCAAACCAATAAACTTGAACATAATTTTACAGTCTCTACAACCGAAGAAGAATTTATCAAATATAAAAGAGCTACTACTGTCATTTTCTTTTGTAAAAAAGAAAACCATGAGAATAAACTAACCTTCAAACACCTATGTGAAAAATTTAATTCTTTTGGTATTCTGAAAGGCTTTAATGCCCATGAAAACTTTTGTATAGGTTGTGCAGAAAAAAACAGAACTGCTGTTGATGCTTGCACAATAGAGATTCAAGAGAACAATGATTTTATTTCCGATATAAAGATACTTACTGGTCATGAAATCACAAAAATCAATGATAATCTTGTTAGTTATAAGTGCGGTAATTGTGATAATGTTGTTGAAGATGTTGGACGATATTCTTTATTAAACAATAATGGATCTTGTTTGAAGTGTAAGGAAACCATCAGTGATGATTCCGACAAAAATTTACTAAGTTACAAGAATACTTGTTTATTGTTTCAACAGTATAAATCTGCTTTGTTATGGTCTGAAATTGAGTTTAACAATAACTTTAAAAATAATTTTCAGAAACTTCCTTGTTTTTGTCAATTCTGTAAAAACAGAACAGAGTTAACAAAACAACAACTTATTCATAACGAGGGATGCAATCTCAATAATTGTTTTAGAACAAAAGATGAAATGATTAAGAGTCTGAAAGAGGAGAATGCATATCTTAGGAGAGAGATATTAATGTTGAAAGAAACAAGCACAATGGATAAAAATAATAAGTAGGTTTAGTATTGTTCAAAAATAATAATTGAATATAAATTTGATAAATATGATAATGACTAAAATGTTAAGAATAAGCATACAACATCGTAGATATATTCGTTTTATTGATCTCGAAATAGAAACATTCGAATATTTGAAGATTTGTGTAAATAATTATTTTCCAAAATTAGTTGACAATAAAATTTATTATTATGGTCGCAATGATATAAAATATTACATAACTGATGACAACTTTAAAAATTTGTGTAATAGCTTTAGAAAAATAATAGATACTGATAAATCAAATATTTGGTGTTGTTTTAAGCATAGCAATAATCTGCGTCTTTATATCGAATAAAGTATTTTATAAAAATTGAAATACTATAAAATTGAATTTTTATTAAAAATATAATAACCAAACTAAAAACATGACTACTTTTTATGATTATAATAAATGGTGACGTATAAATAAAGTGTATAATAAAATAAAAAATTGAATTATATTTTGAAAAACAAAATATAATTAAAAAATGTCAAGTAATAAACATTACAAGCAACGTATTACTAAAAAAATTAAATTAATAAAGACAGAACAATATAGGTTTGGTAATGATATAGTAATTGGAAGACATGAATCAGATGTTGTTACATCTTTTCCATCGTACGATGTTGAATTCTCTGATAATGATAATAGATATTATGGAAAAATTACCCATGTTAAAGAAAGAAAGATAGAAGAATGTATATGTAGTCTTAATCAAAATCATGAAGTGGTCTTTAATGATTGGAGTGATAATTTTAAGAAAGACGAAGATAATGTAACTGCTAAAAACACTTGTGTGATCAATTAAACACTATTTGAAATAACGCTTGTGTAAATTATTTTTAATTGTGCTGAATTCTATCGTATAAATAAAATGAATTAATTAAAACTTTTCGTAATGTTTACGAAAAGTTTATATAATATAATTAAGTTAATACCCGCTCTTTTCTTCGTTATTTCTATAATATCAATATTGTTTAATCATTTTATAAACAGAAACACTTATTATTTTTATTTATGTGTTACTTACTTTTCAAATGATTATATGAAAAATTAGGTTGATAGGTCTATTTCTTTTATATTAACATGTTGTTGTTTTATTAATTTATTATTCATTTGTTAACCATATAATTTTTAATTAAAAACTTTTTGATAACGTTACCAAAAAGTTTTTAATTATATTGTTATGCTACTAATTTATCCATAAATCATTCTGCATCTGGTGACATCCGCTCTTTTAAATACTGATGAAATCTATATTAAGGTCGTTTGCAGCGTAAAACCTTTTTTATTCTAAGTATAGAATTTTTTATAAATATATTTCTTGATCCTTTTATATCTCTATCTAGTGTTAATGTACATCTCTCACATGTTAATACTTCTTTACTAGATTTACTATTTATAAATCCACATCCTGTACATGTACAAGAAGTATAACTCTCGTTAACAATAATCAACTCTTTTCCATATAACGCACATTTATATTTTAATCGTTGTTTGAAAGCATAAAATGATAATGCCTGCATCGTATACTTAGTCATACGAGAAAGATTTTTTCCTTTTAACATCTGGCTTGTATTAAATTCTGGTAATAAAATTGTATCATAATTTTTTATTAGGTAGTTTATTGTTTTATGATGTAGTTCTTTCACATGATTTTTTATTTTCCTAAATTTATCTGGGTCATCCGTACCATATAATTCTAGAATTTTAGAACTAACACCTTCACCTATAAGAATAATTTTACCCTGTGGATCATAACCTACCATAAATTTTCTAATTCCTGGATCAAGCGATATAATTCTTTTTCCTTTAAAAGTAAACATTCCTTGGTGATGGAAACGTTTATCATCTTCAGGATACCAGTCTGTTACAACTGGATAATGAATAAAATATCGACCTGTAGTTTTTTCATATATAATCTCTAATCCTTTTTTTGATGTATTCATATCAACAATTTTTTTAAATGATATGCGTTTTCTTTTTTTCTGATTAACATTATTTTTCTTTTTTATTTCAGTATACCAATACTGACTTTTTATTTTTAATAAACCTTGAGGATACCCTTTATCTTCAAAATGACAATATTGATTATCATTAACTGATTTATAACGCATTTTAAATCCATCGTTATTACCAGCCTTATAATTTGAAACAGCAGAATTTAAACTAGATACAACTTTATCTAAAGCACCTCTTGGTATTCTACCAGGCACTTGTCCTTCTTCCCACCAAGGTGGTCTAATCACCTCTTTTTGATCAGGATTAAAAATTATATCTTTATTAATTATTTTAGTTCCATCTTCATTTGTAGATTCTGTTTCCACATATTTATATTTACATAAAAGATTATCGCGTATGTGACGACTGTTATACTTAACCTCTGTATCTGGAGTTATTTCCTCAAATGAATATGCAGCACCCTTATTTTCTTTCACTATATCTCCTTCAGATAAAGTTTTAAGTTTATTTTGTATTGTTTTTTTATTTTCTTTTACCTCCTCTTTAGAGGAGGTTTTAACAATATTTTCTTGTATTTCATCACCTTCAAAAAGATCTTTATTTGTTATAAGTCTTTTTGCTTCGGATTCCTTTTTTTCTAAAGAAATAATTACATCTTCTAAAAACTTTATTTTTCGATTAAGTTCTTTTTCCTTAAGTTCTAAAACTAAATCGTCATATGTTATTTCATGTTTAGGATTTTTAGCTTTTTGTTCAAAATCAGATTTTATTGTATGATTTTTTATATTTTTTTCACCATAAGATTTATAGATGATAGTGATACCAGCATTATAATACCATCTATATTGATTTAAATATAGATCTAACATAACCTTTTCTTCTTCAGAAGGTTTTAATAAGATTACTAAGGTTTTTAATTTAGGTTTATTAACCATCGGATCTAAAGATTTAGAAAAAGAAAAATCTGGTATATTAAAATTTAAGTTATTATCAGAGCAAGATTTTTCATCTATAGAAAACCATGAATGATTAATATTACTATAAAAATTTTCTTTTTTATTTTGTAAAATAATAGAAGTTGTTATATCTAATTTAGATGGCATCCATATAGAATTTGAAATATTAGCTTTACTATCATTCCAAAAAGGAATTATTTTATCATTTTTGATATCTTCTTCAGATTTAATCTTTATAAATTCATGGCTAACATCTCTTATATAATTATCCATATCATATTTAGAAATTTTATCTTTCCATATTGTTTTTATATAGGGTTTTTTAGTGACAACATCAATGCTAGGAACTGTCACTAAATTATCTTTTTCAAAACAATCTAATTTATTAACAGTTTCTAACATTGTTAATTTTGTTTAGTACTAGATAATAAATATCTTTTCTTTAAGTTATTATGTTTATTTAATTTATTTAATTTTTGTATTTATTTGGTTTACTTCCAAGACTATTATAGCTAACAAATTCTTTTCGGAAGATATCTTCTTTATTTAAAAGTTTAGAAGCTTTTACAAAGTAAAATATTTATATTTTACTTTGTTTATACTTGTTTTAATATGATTAAAAATCCAATTTTAGATTTCCATAGTATTTTTAATCAACTGTTATAATCCCAGATGAAAAATAATAATTGGTTAGTATATCTTTAGTTGGTTTTAATTATTTAGAACATTCTGATCCTGAACAAAAATTTTCAGGTACTACATCGCCTTTTTTAATACCAAAGTCAGAAAATTTGTTTGACAATGCATTAACAGTTGTTGAATTAAGATGTCCATGTTTTCTGCATTTAAAATCTACATTTGAACTACCGCCATTTTTAACAAATTGTTCTAATGTTGTTAAAACTACGAAATTGGTATTTAATTTTTTTAAAAAATTTTTATATTTTACACTATTAGTTTTAGGATGATCGATATCGTTACATTTAACGCAAAAACTAGAAGGTGCCTCCTCTGCTTCTACCTTATGCATGTTTTCAGCAAATTGTTTTTTAGAAATTGTTATTGCATGATTTCTTAAAACACACCTGTAATTAAGTTTAGATTTCCAATCCGTAACATTATTATCATAATCTTCTTCACTCATGAAAATAAAATTATTGCCCTCTTCTAAGAAAGATTTATACTGTTCGTATGAATTTGTCATTTTAATAAATAATTAAAAAATTTTTTATTAAATCAATTTTTTTTAATTTAATTTATTTTCATTAAATGTTGTTAATGAAAATAAATTATTTCATATATAGATTAATTATTTGTGTATGGATGTGTTGTTTTTATATGACGTGTAAGACTATCTTTAAGAGTACATATATACTCACATTTACTACACTTATGTTCTTCACCTTTATGAATTTCTCTTGATACTTGTTTACAATCTTTTGTGCAATCTTTGCAGTATGACTGTTTGCCATCAATGGTATCTGCTTTATTATGAAAATTATCAACAGGGTATATTTGGTTACATTTCTTACATTCTTTTTCAGAAATATTGATTTTTTTATTATCTGCATAACTTTTACTTTTTTTTTGTTTACATAGTTTACAATAACAAGACATACCATCTTTTCTTTGTTTATCTTTACCGAATTCAGAATATTCCTTTTCTTTTTCACACATAGGGCATATTTTCAAAGGAACATCTTCATCAGAATCTTCTGTTCCGCTTGCATTATGTGGTTCATCATTATCTATGATTTCGTTATCAGTCTTAATCCCATTATCAGTCTCTGTAATTTCATTTTCGTCAATAATATTATCGTCGTAAATATTGTCTAAATTATTTTTATAATCTTGATGTTTAATTGCTTGGCATGGTTTACAATAACATACTAACCCATCTTGTCTATTTGCATCTTTAACAAATTCTGTTCTCTCCTTTTCTTCTTTACACCTGGAACATTTCTTTAATGTTGATGATACATTTTCTATATATCGTTGAGTATTAACAGGTATAAAAATTTTTTTTTCATTAGTATTAACAATATCAGAATTGTCATTTATATCCGTATCAACATCATCCGTATCAACATTATCACTATCAATATCTTTACGATTCATTAGATGACCATATCGTTCAACCATATCTTCAACTTCTGTGTATTCAGCATTTAATGTTTTTAACATTGTACGAACAGATTCAATTATTTCAGACTTAGAAACACCTTTTATCCATTCTTTTGATAAGTCTACTTTATTTTTTTCATATTTAATCTTTATAAATTCTTCGATGAATTTAGCCTTTGGTGAATAACATGCATATAAAAGTTGATTATTTATTGGCCATGCTGTTGCATAATAAATTGCTCTCTCTCCTAAATAAGATGAATAACCAACCTTAAACATATCATCTATTAAAGGATTTTTCATTATATAAAAACAATTTCCTTTTTGAATTTTAAATCTCTTACGTTTGTATAATATACTTCTATGTCTAATATCTAAAGAATTATAATCTATCGTTTTTTTATCTAATTCTTTATTTTTCATATGTATTGTTTTATTTTTTACAATCAATTCATTATCTTTTTCATTAATACATTCTTGTAGTTTTTTAATTTCGTCTTGTTGTTTTATATATTCTTCTGTTGTAAAACGTAACCATAAACGTTGAATTATTAATAAACACTTCATTATCATTTTACCAATCTCATTTTGAGCTTGACCGCACATAGTTTTAAAACATTCTATAGTTAGCATTATTTTTTCTGGTCTGCGACCACCTGTACTTTCTGACAGGATTTTAATAAAGTCTTGGTCTTTAATAAAACCTTTTTCTAAACGTTTTTTAGCATTACTTTTTTCAGTATCAACTTTCCATTCAACTAATTTTTCTATATTTATTGGAAATATATCATCATTTCCTTGAATAAAAATAAAATCTTCTATAATTTTTTCATCTATTTTTATTTCTTCATCTATTTTTATTTCCTCGTCTTTAATTTTGTTAATAACGAATGTACGAAAATTAGAGTTAGCCATAATGTTTTTATTGACGTTTTGTTATTTTTAAGTTATAATTAAAACATTTTTTTAATTTTTTAAAAATGTTTTAATTATTGATTATAAAAATAATTGCTTTTTTACCCTTCTACTTTTTGCAGTAAAATTATTTATCTATTGTGTTATCTTTGCTTATTAAACCAGATATTTTATAATTAAAACTTTTCGTAAACGTTTACGAAAAGTTTTAATTATATATGTTAATATTAGCTCTTTTCTTTTGTTATTTACCGTATATAATTGGTACAGTAAACCATAAAAAGATGGTATAGAAATAAAATACTACATATTTCTTCTTTTTATAATATTAATACCATTATAATTAATATTTTTAATGCTAAAAAAAATTAGGTTTGTTGGATACCTTTTTGTGGTTTACTGTATATTGTTTTATTACTTAAAATAATTTGATTATGTTATAAATAAGCATATCAATTACTTATCGTTTATTTGTTAATTGCAGATATCGTGAATATAATTTAATTAAAACTTTTAAGGAACATTCATTAAAAGTTTTAATTAACAATTTATAATACCTTTTATTTGTTTTTCATTTAGTTTTCTTCATTTTTAATTGTCTTGTTTATAAATTTATTTTTTGGACTTTTTACGAGATCTCGTAAAAAGTCCAAAAAATAAATTTATAAAAAAATTCTGATTTGATCGATAAAAATTCTGATATACTCTTAGAACTTATAAAATTAAATAGTTAATTTTATAAAATAATTGAAAAACATAGCATAAAATATACATAATTCTGATTTGATTACAACACTGGAAAACCCAAAGCGCCGCCGCTGATTCTGATGATGTTATTATTTACGGCCGTAAATAAAAATTCAAATGTTTGTGCGACATTTAACCCATTTTGAATGTTTGCAGTAGCTGCTGTAATACTAGCTGCAGAAATAGCTCCTTGAGAAGCTTCTGGGATGATACTGACATTAGTCAATTTACCGTAGTTTGTACTAGCCATTGGATCAGGGCAGATAAAATCAAGGGAATAACTATATGAATGATAACCTGTATCAACAGGAATCACAGGAGAGTTATAGTATGGATTTACTAAAGAGAAATAATCAGAACCCATTTGTGCTAATCTTGCAGTATTTTCATAAATTAAAGAGGTTTGTAAGATAGGATCTACGGCACCTGGTGGAGATTTATCAACAACAGTTGACTGAACATAAGGTTGGGCACAAGTATAATTAGACCATTCAGCAGCATTAGTAGTATTACGAACAGCAAAGAAGAAGACTTTAATAGCGTGTGATAAACGAATATCATAACTGGGCTGTTGATTAGTAGCAGGAGAGTAAGTCTGTCTTGGAGCTGTTTGCACTTGTTCAATGAGAATATCACGAAATGCGCAAGCCATACGTTTACGTTCATCGTTAGAAACGATGGCGTAATTGGCCCAAACCTGAGTATTACCAAGGCAAGGAGCAGAACCACCGATATCAGCAAGTTGAGCTGGAGCTGATGGAGCAGTACCAGGAGAAGCTCCTAAATCATCAACAATGAGGAGATCGTACCAATTTCTGAAGCTAAAGTTGATACGCATGTCGTTATAAGGAAGTGCTGCAGTAGGTAAAGCAACACCACTATCACGACTATAAAAAAATGGTAAGGGGAGGTTGAGAGTATAGGAGGGAATCGTGACACCTGGCGCATGAGGTTTTGTCATATCGTCGAAGTTGCCTATCATGTTGTTGTAGCCATTGCGCTTTCCTGAGGGCACCGTGAAGGCACTCCAAAAGTCTAGATGATAATTATCAAATCTGGCAGCAACCAGATCATTAAAAGTAATACAACATTCTCTAACGATGTTATGCATAAAATTAGAGCACCAACGAAGACGAGCTTCTGCGCTATTGGCACCAAGGGTGTTAGTGGTAGCGAGAGTGACTGCTGGAGTAGTTAAACGAAGCCAAGTTTGAAGAAGATAATCACCAGAACGAGAAATTGCGACAGACCATTCAGTTCCAAAAGCGGGAGAGCCTGATGCTCGCGAGAGTACAACAGGGACTTGAGTGAACCAAGTGGATTTACGAGTTTCGCGCACGAAGTATGCAGTGGCGTCAGGACCACCGTACATGTACTTTTCTATTTCGTCAAAGGTCGCTAAGTCGATAAATCCTGACGTCATATTGCTAGTACAAATTGAAGCCATTGTTTTATATTTATAATAAGTAAGATAAAAATTAAAAAAAAATTATTTAATTTTCTTACATTGATATTTATTATATATACCAAATTTAAAAGAATATGGTTTTCATAATTTTAAACCAGTAAATAAATAATTGATTTTATCTTACTTATCATTTAATAAATTATAAAAAATGACATTAACATATCAAGATTATATAACATTGGCAAATAAAATGGGTGATATTGATGATAGAGGAGGCGGTACATTCTTTCTAGAATCTTTATCTTTACCTAAATATATAACCACAAAAACTGCTATTTCTGGATGGAAATGTTGCATACTGGAACATCCTACTTGGGAAGCAAGTTATTCAAGTATAAAAGGCAATTCTACAGATAAAGGACATGGTGTTCTAAATGCGATGGTGATAAAAAAAGATTCAATATTTCAGAATATCATAAAGCAGCTTATGATTTATGTATCTATTATATTTTAAATTATATTCCTCATGATACACATACTACTGTATTAGGTTGGAAATGTAACATACAAGATCATGATGTATTTAAAAATACATATAATCATATAACTAATGGTAATTGTTGTAGAAAAAATCCAGTTAATTCATTAAAAAATTATCAAATGAAGGCATTAATTATGGGAGGTTTTTATATACTTGATAATGTTGCAACAACGAAAAAAAAATATATAAATGGATGGCGATGCAGATTTGGAACAGAATTTCAAACATCAGTTGAAAAGGTTATTAATAATAATTGGTGTGAATGTGACAATTGTAGTGTTATTATTACGTTATTAGATTATAAAAACTTAGCAATAACAAATGGAGAAATATATAATTCTTCTGATATACCAGAATATACTTATATAAAATCACAGAATTGGACTTGTATAAATGGGCATAAAAGATGGGCAAGTTATAATGACATAGTGTTAGGAAATATATGGTGTCCATATTGTATTTGTTTGACAGAACAATTATGCAGACGAATTTTTTCTGAAAAATTGGAGGTGTCTTTAATTTGATTTGTTTACCAATTCTACAAAACAGTATCCATAAAAGTTTGACGGGATTTAACGAAGAATTAAAAATAGGTTTTGATTATAGAGGAAAACATTATTCTGAGTATATAAGATATTACCATAACGATGATATAAATAATTTAGAAAAAATGAAAAAAGAATATATTTCTAAAATAAACATATGTGAAAAAAATGGGTTAAATATTTTAATCATTCCTTATGATTATATATACACAGATGAAATAAGATTAAGAAAATATATAAAAAAAGGATAGTTTCGCATAATTTAATTAATGAGTAATATAATTTTGAGTTTATAAAAATAAAAACTTAAAACTAAAATAAAATTGATTTTTAAAAAAAGTTTAAATTAATTTTTTAAAAATGTCAATTAAAACTCTTAACGATTATAAAAAAGCTGCTGAAAATAGAGGATATATTTATATCTTGGAAACAATTCCACAAAATATAGAAACACGTGCTATAAATGCATGGACTTGTGATGAAGAAAAAATAGATGATCCTGAACATGTTTGGTCAACTACTTATAAAGAAATAACTAGAGAAAAAGATCCATCTAAATGTCCTGGGTGTAATCCTAGGGTATATAATAAAAGAAAGAGTTTGGTTGATTATCAAACTCTTGCCACTCAAAAAGGATATGAATATATAGGAACAATTATTCCAAAAAATGCAAAAGTGCCAATAAATGCTTGGATGTGTCAAAATAATCATTTATCAGAGTTTAATTATAATAATCTTCAACAAGGACAATTTCAAAATTGTTCTAAATGTAGATAATATTATTTTCCTAAATTCATAGCGTACAAAGGATATAAAATAATTATGTATTTGAATTCTTATATTATAATTTTAGTTTCTAATTTAATAAATAAAAAACTCAAACTAAATAAAAATTGATTTTTTTATAATATTTTTATAATATTTTAAAAATGTCTGAACAAAATTTTCGACAATACTTGGATTTAGCCCGAGAAAAAAATTTTGAATATTTATCGGAAACTTATCCAACAAATAAACATCATAAAGAGGGAACTTTATGGAGATGTAAAAACATGAGATCTATTTTTGATCAAGATTTAAATGAAACAACTGAATTTGAATGTAATTATCAATGGGTTGGTTGTTTACATGGTTTACAAAGTCGTAAAACACATGGTTGTCCAGATTGTAATGGACGTGGTGTAAAAACACTTCTATCTTATCAACAAATAGCTAAAAGAAAAGGTGTTGAATATATCTTAGATTATTTCCCAACAACTACACACGAACGTATAGAAAATGCTTGGTCATGTTCTAGATGTATTAATTTGCAAGATATATACACATCTCCTTATATATTTACCAATAGTTATAATGGAATCCAACAAAGCAAAACTGGGGCTTGTCATAGATGTATTGGAAATATACCTTTGGTGTTATTAGATTATAAGAATTTAGCTTTAAGAAGAGGATTTACTTATATCAATAATATTATTCCTCAAAATAATTCTATTTCTATAGAAGGATGGATGTGTCAATTTAATCATATTTGGTCAGCAAGTTACACAAATATAAATTGTGGAGAAACTGGATGTTCAGTGTGTTCCAAATATGCCAGGGTAACAATTGAAGATTATCATGAAGTTGCAAGAAAACATAATGGTTTTTTTAATAAAACAGAAATCCCAGCAACGTCTCATATTTCTACAAATGGATGGGTTTGCGAATATAATCATGCCACGTGGAATGCAAGTTATAATAGTATTGATCAGGGAAATTGGTGTCCAACTTGCGCGCATAGAATTCCAATAACTTTACATGATTATAAAGAATTGGCTAAAAGTAAAGGTGGTTTTTATGACTCTGAAGAAATTCCATGTAATGTTAATACTTCTTCTCCAACAGTTTGGAGATGTTCTGAAGGGCATGTTTGGCAAGCTAATTATAATAATATCAGAAGATATAATTTTTGCCCTCGTTGTAGTGATGGATGGTGTAGTGAAGAAATCTGTAGACAAATATTTGAAGAATTATTACCAGGATATAAATTTTTATCTGTAAGACCTTCTTTTATGGAAAAATTAGAATTGGATGGTTATAATGAAGAGTTGAACTTAGCTTTCGAATATAACGGAGAGCAACACTATAAGTATATTCCGTTCTTTCATAATAATAATCCTGAAAACTTTGAAAAGCAAAAACAAAGAGATATAAGAAAACAAGAGTTATGTGATGAAAATGAAATCACATTAATAACAATTAAATATGATTATAACTATAAAGATCCACATGCAATGAAATTGCATATTGCAGAAAAATTAAGAGACGAAGATTATATTGCATAAACAAATATAAAATCTTAGGTTTAAAATAAAAATTGATTTATTTTAATTTAATTTATTAAATTAAAAATGGTAACTGCTAACAATAATAATATTCCTTTAAAATTTACTGAAAAAGAATTTCTTAAATTTGCTATTAAACGCATAAATGAAAATAATAATACTATTTTTATTTTCACAAATATATCAGAATATATAATTATCAAAAATATAGTAACATCTGTTGGATATAATTGTGGGGAACCTTTAAAATATAATGATCTAGATTTAAATGAAAATGACACACGTAATAAATTAAAGGTTATTACAACATATCCTTATGATAGAATCATAAATAATGATAGATTATATCAGATTTCAATTGATGAAAATGATTTTAAATTATTATACAATAATAAAAAATATAAGTATCGTGACTCAGATACACTTTTCGTAAATAATTATACCGAATATGCTTTTATGAAAGCGATCCTAAATTATTTAGGATTTAGTTGTAGAAAATATTATACATTCCCCGAACAGCATGAACATATAGATGACATTGACGAAATGATTGATATTGATATTGATTATAATATAGAAGATAATTTGTTAATAACAAATTATCCATATGATAGACCTTTCAATAAAACACCAATTTTTTTTTCAGAACATGATTTATTATTAGCATTGAGCGATGTACCAAATAAAGATTTCTCTTTTAATAGAGCTATTGAATTATTATTAATAGATGGTAAACAAGCAAATTCTGTTAATTATTATAAAATTAATCAAATATTTGAAATACCATTTATATTAGATTATTTTATTATTAAAAAAATAATAGAACATTGTGGATATTCTTGTGAACAAGAAGTTATTGCTAATAATGATACAGATAATACAATTGATTATATAAATATATACACAACATATCCATGTTCTAAATATAAGTTATTAAAAAGAAATAATACTGTGTAAATACTGCATATTCTCATTTAATCGTTGCAAAAAAATAGTCAGATTGATTTAATATCCTAAAAATATTAATTGATTTCTTTTTAAAAAATTTAATTAAAACATTAATTAAATTTTAAATGATATCTTATACAAACCTCAACACCCCCAAATTTATTACCTCTACACATCCCTCTTTAAATTCTCCTGTAGATCCTTCTTTAGATCCTCTCACACAACGCTTTACCAATTGTTGTTGCACTTGTAACTTCCCCAATGATTGCACAAACTCTTTATCAAGTTTGTGCAACAATTGTAATGACACTTCTTATCATCCTTATTTATACCGTTTCTTTTACACCTGTTTTGCCTTTCTTAAAAAACTATTGCTTTTCCTATTTATCATCTCCTTCTTCCTAGGTTTTTCATGGTCTATGATTTATATTATTAATATCTATTATTCATCATTTCTGCCATCTAACGACACAGACACGCATCATCACCACAAAAATTATACAATCATTAATTAACATTAATTAATTTGTAAGCATTTTTCTATACTTTTCAACAGCCGTTGGCAAGCGAAGTAAGCAACTCTTCATGATTTGTTGTAGTAACGATATTATCAATTCTTATACCTAAAATATTTACACTATCTAATAAATGCAAAGCATCATCCTGAAAGTCTTCACAAATATAATCAGCATATCTAATAAAACATGCAGAAATAAGATTTATTAAATGTTTGTCACCCTTCTTACCATTCTTGTCTAGACCTATTAAGTTTATATTTTTATTTTCAATACATTGTTTTATAAAATAAAAGCATCTTTTTCATAATCACTTGAAATATATTCGCTATACCAAAAAAATGATGCAATCATTACTCTTTGATCATCAGGAATATCTGGATTGGTATATTTCTCATCGCTACACATTTTTTTAAATAAAGATTAATATTCTTTTTTATAAATCAATTAACCATTTATTTTTCATCATATTTATATTTTTGAAGCATATTAAAATTACATGTTAACGATGCATAATACCGTTGATAATCTTCATATGATAGATATAGCTTATTCAAGCTCTTACAATACATAAAGTGCTCAAATTTCGGACTCATTCTAATAAACTTATTGCACTTCTCATCAGGTACTTTATATTTTATACAAATGTTGCGTAACAAAGATAAAGAATCTTCGCAACTATCTGCTGGGTTGATAAAGTTGTTAATTGTTGTATTAGTATTTTCCATGTTTTTATTAATTAATTTTTGTTTTTTTAAATCAAAATAATTAATTATTGCAAGTATCATCAGCAACCATAAATAATATTTTAGCATTTTAGTAATCTATAAAAATAAATAATTCAATCAATTTTATTATCATACCAATAAAATTGATTTAATAAAAATTAAATAATTAATTTATAATAATTTATTTAATGGCTAACCAAATTTCAAACTCGGAAATAACAAGTTTAGATTCTAATGATAAAAAAGAAAATAATGATGGTATTACTATTTCTCATGTGTATATGAAGCCAAAAGCATGTTCTGATTTAATAATTATACAAAATAATGTGCAATATCATGTGCATAAATTGAGGATGATAGAAACATGTAAGTATTTTGAAGTTTTAGAAAGAGAGGATGTTATAACATTACCAGATGATTTGGAAGGATGGTCGCTTTTTCTATATGAGTTGTATGATATGTTTGAAAAAATATTATTAAAAATAGATATAATACCATATACTTCAAAACGCATGATAAATGATATAATAATTGTGTATGAAAAATGTATTTATTTTGATTGTCCGTCTATGAAACTTGTTATAGAAAAATATTTATCATCTTGTACTTATAATGATGTGATAAATGATGGTGATTTTTCACAACCATGGATTGATATTTTAAAACTTGCATCAAATAAAATGGTAATAGTTGGTGCAAAATTATTAAAAATTGCAAATGTGATTATTAAGTATGGAGGAAACATTGATGAGTATCTTAAAAAACCAGAATCATCTACATTTCTTATGTATTGTAAAGATAATAAGGTAGACTTAACAAAGATTTTATTACCATCTCTTGTAAATGCTATTATTTATAAAAATATTCTTCCTATAGGAATAGGATCTAATATTTATAATACTGCTATTGGTTCCCAAGCAGTTCCTATAGGCTATCAAGGTAATATTTTATTATAAAAGATGCATCAAAATAAAAATTGATTTAAATAAAAGTTTATTAAATTATTAATAACTAATAATGACAACTCCTAAACATATGCCAGATTTTAAATTTATAACCGATTTAGAAGGATCAAATAAATTTTCTGTAGGAATTACGGTAGATCAATTTATAATGACTTGTAAAAAAACAAGTGCAAATATGCAGAACAATCATATGCAAAAATATATGAATACCTTGGATAATAGTAATGAAAGCTATGGTAAATCTGACTTTGACACTACTTCTATTATGAGAAATAAATTAAGTAAACAAAGTAGCGATGAATGCGACAAGTATGGATGCAACAAGTATGATTTTTCTCAAATTTTATAAAGATGGTAATAAAGTATTATTTTTTAAGGCTTGTAATTGATTTTAAATAAAATTATTATAATTTTATTTAAAATGACTGATGTAAATTTAGATTCTGATAAGCAAACTTATAGCAATATTGACGGCAAAGAAATAAAACATATTTATTTTGAGCCAAAAGAATGTTCTGATTTAATAATCGTACAAAATGATATACATTATCATGTGCATAAATTAAGAATGATAGAAACGTGTGAATATTTTAATATTCTTAAAAAAGAAAATGTTATTACATTACCAGATGATTTGAAAGAGTTAAATTTATTTTTAAGAACATTATATCAGACATACCAGTTGTTAATAACAGGTAATGAACATAACTTAGATTTTATTGATTGTGCTATATATATCGAAACCTTAATTTCTATATATGAAAAATCTATATACTTCAACTGTAAACGTATAAAATCTTGTATTGAAAAAGACTTTAAAAAATTATTCGCAAATAATATATCTAAACAAGAAATACCAAAAACATGGATAGAATCTTTAAAATTATCACATGTTATTGATGAATCAATTATAACAGGTGCATGTTGTTTAAAAATTGCAGATGTTATTAATACATATGGTGATGATGTTATGATTTATATTAATAATCCTACCACTAAAAAATATCTTAAATATTGTAAGTCTATTAAATTAAATATACTAAAACAATTTCCATCACTTACTAATGCAATTTTGTATAGTTTGTTAGATTAATAGTTGTGTAAAGGAAATCTTATGGTAATAAAAATTGATTTAAATAAAATTTATAAAAATAATTTTATTTAAAATGACTGATGTAAATATTGTTGCAAAAATTAGTTTAGATTCTAATGAGGAAACTAAACAAAATGATGAAATAAGACATGTATACATGGAACCAAAATCATGTTCTGATTTAATAATTAAATTAAAAAGTACACACTATCATGTACATAAAGTAAAAATAATAGAAACATGTGGGTATTTTAAAGTTTTGGAAGAAGAAAATGTTGTTATATTACCTGATGATATGAATGATGAAGAATTCGAGTCTTTTTTAACTATATTGTATAATGTACTTGTTGGACAAATAAAAAACCATCATATTCTTCCTAGAATTCGTGATAGAACATTAAGTGAGTTAATTTCAATACATGAAAAATGTATTTATTTTGATTGTGAATATGTTAGAGCTATTGTAGAAGAAGAATTTGATACTATTTTACGAGGTGATAAATTTACTATTGATATGATTCCACAAATATGGATAGATTTATTTAAAATTACAACAAATACAACTGCAAAAATTATAAGAGGAATATGTTATTTAATTGTTGCAGATAGTATCGTTAAATTTGGTGATAATCCTATCAACTATATTGATACAAATATTGCTAACTTAATGAGGCATTGTGCAGAGAATAAAATAAATTTAATAAAAGTATTGAATCCATTGCTTTGTAATGCTATTATGTACAATTTATCTAAACCTTATTAAATTGAATAATATGATTAACAAAATTTTAATGCGCTTAATCCGCTATTTACATTAAGTCTATTAAGATCTGAAATAATACTAAAACGTTGATTATCTGATAGTTTTTTAAAGTCTTCTAAAGATAATAAAATTTTTGTATTGCTTTGATGTTGGTATGAAAGACTTAATCTTTTGTAAGTATTGTATTGAAAAATAATTAAAGGACAGTTACAGCATGTGCAACATGAGTGGTTTAAACAATCATCTCCAGGAAGATGTGAACAACAAGAAATATCTGAAAGTGACTTTCTTGTACAAGTATTTTCACAAGACATATTTTTATATTTATAAGAAATGTTTAAATTGAATTTCATTATTTAAAAATAATGAAATAATATAAAACGATATGAAAAAATTGTTACAAATCGCGTCTGATCTACATATAGAATATTATAGTTTTGATGTGGATAAATTTGTATTAGAACAATTTATAAAACCATCTGCACCAAATCTTGCTTTATGTGGTGATATAGGTTATCCATGTCATCCATCATATAGAACACTTATTGAACAGTGTTCTTTAAGGTTTGAGAAGGTTTTTGTAATAACAGGTAATCATGAATATTATCAAAACATGAATAATGTGAATAGCGTTATAGGAGATGTCAAACTAACTATGAATGAGGTTGATGAGTTGATAAGAAAGATAACGAGTGAATTTAAGAATGTTTATTTTCTTCAAAATAGCGTAGTAGAATTGTATGATAAGGTAATATTAGGAACAACTCTATGGACAAATATACCTAATAAGGATGTAATGAATGTAACAAACTATATGAATGATTATGTATATATGTATAAAAAGAATGACAAATTTGTTTCACTTGCCCAAGGGGCCGATCCATCAAACAAAGCAAGATTTGGTGAACATACCAACAAAATAAAAGTAGTAAGTGTTGAGGATACTATAATGTTATGGAAAAAGAATGTAGAATGGTTGGAAAAAAGTATTGAAGAAAATAAGGGTAAAGATATTATAGTGTTGACACATCATCTTCCGTCATTTAAGTTGATAACTCCAAAATATAAGAATAGTAATTTTAATTCTGCTTTTGCTACAGATTTAGAATATCTGATGAAAGATAATGTAAAGTATTGGATATGTGGTCATACGCATTCAAATATAGAATGTATTGTTGGTAAAACTCATTGTATTGCATCTCCTTATGGGTACATTAATGAAAATATGGAGAGACGGGTTGATTATGTTATAGATCTGGATAAGTAAATTCTTGGTTTATATTATTTTGTTTAGTGTAATAGGTATTGTATGTATGTTTAATAATATTAAATAACTGAATGTAGACGCTTGGTCTTAAAGTCATTTTTTATAATTTATTTGAAAAAATAATTAAAAAATTTTTTCAAACATAAAACAATCTTCTAAATGTCTTTTAAAACTAAAGATCAAATATTTCTGGATGGTATTAAGGATGATAAAGAAAGTGTTGATAAAAATATAACATTTACCTTATCTAGATTATTTTATCATGATTCGTTAAAAGGTTATTGTATTATTATAATAGATAATAAAATACATTGTATTGTTAAGTCATTGCATGAATTTGAAACAAATAATAAAGAAAGTACTTATGTTGTTTGGCAAATTCCAGATAGATTGTTGAAGTCATATAATGATATTAAAGATATGATGGGAGCGCCTTATCGCGCTATTACAAATATTTCTGTAACAGAAAAAGATTATAAAATATTTTCTAGAAAAAATAGTGAAACGATTGAAACGGTAAGGGTGTTTATTAATAATACCACAAAACGATGTAATAATATTGCTATATGTTTTGGAGTTATTTGTTATTTTGGTTCTTATTATGAAGTTTTAGATTGGTATCAAGAAGTACCAGATGGTGTATCTCTTGCAGCATACTATTATGAATATCATAAAAATTATGATCAGTGTAAAGATATTATTTCATTATAATGACTTAAAATTATATTAATATAAAATAAATGTCTTATATTAATATTACTGATACTTTATCAACTCTTATATCACCAATTTATAAAGATGTTATGAAATACAGAAACGATGAGCGCGATAAAGCCGATAGGCAAGAGAAGCAGAAACAAATAGAAAAATTAGAAGACGAAAGGAAATAAAGTGATGAAATCTTAATAAAAATTAAAGAAGCCATGTCGAATGGTAAAGATCAAGTAATAATACCTTATAATATATAATTGCAATAAGCAAATATTGATAAAAAATGGATTTAATATTAAATTTGAATATGACGAAGCACCATTTGTACCAATAAAAATGTATTACACTATAGTAAATTGGAGTATGGATTTTTATGATTAAAAAACACTAGCTGAAAGTCCAGAAGAACTGTTTTTATATTTATAATCATTATGTATAGAGCCTTCATCTATTGAAGAAACTGTGTCAAAGAAATAATTATAATATTTTTGTTGTTTTGGTGAATTACATTTCTGATATGTGGAATTAGATGACTGTTTTAGTTTAGTCTGCATAGTATCTGATATAGATAAATTTTTGATGTCACATTTTAGCAATATGTTATAATATTGTTGGCAATCAAAAATGGTATCATATTTTTTCATACATGTTAAAATATCTTTAATCGAGTTCTCGCAGATATCCATTATTTAATATCTGTTATATTATTTTTAAATAAAAAATTGAATTAATTAAAATATTTTAATTACAGTCAACCGAAAAAGTAAAGGGTACAAAAAGCAACACAATATATTTTATTAAAACCAAATAATAAATATGATTTATGGAATAATGATTGTGTATGGTTAAATAATAAAAATATAGAATTTGATAATAACATAAAAAAATTAAAAGTGTTGCAAAAATGGTTAAAGAAAAACTTATGTTATTGGATTTTCATGCTTCGCTCGCCCTACGGGCTAAAGATGGATAAAAAGTGAAGAAGGTATTAAGTGGTTATACGACCCTGATAGAATAGGTGGTAAAGTGAGTAAGCGTAATATTACGCAAAGCATAATGAACGTATTATAATAAAGAACGTAACATTATGCAAATCATAAAGAGCTTGTAATCAACGTGGTAACGTAACATTTTAATAAAATAGAATATTAAAAATTAAACCTATCATAAAACCTTTATTGCTGCTTACCCTACTGGTTACGGATTAAATAAATTAGTTAACCTTCTTTTAGCTATTATACCACCAATATTTTCGGGATGGTAATACCATTCACAAAAAGCCTTTGTCTTAATTAATAATGTTAACTTGTACCTATTAATTTTCCATACTTTAACTTTAGCTCTAATTTTTTTCAATTTAATAAAGTGTATCCTTTCATCATAAAAAAATTCATTACTACTCAAACAACCCCAATGCCACGGCTTATTATAATTATCTTTCACAATATCAAAAGTAATGTTTGGATTACAACTTAAACCATCCCAATCCCATGGTTTGTCAGAGTAAGTTTTTACAATATCAAAAGTAATGTTTGGATTACTACTTAACTGATACCAATTCCATGACTTATCAGGATAAGCTTTTACAATATCAAAAGTAATGTTTGGATTATTACTTAAACTATCCCAATTCCACTGCTTATCAGGATAAGCTTTCATAATATCAAAAGTAATATTTGGATTATTACTTAAAATACCCCAATCCCATGGTTTATTAGGGTAATCTTTCACAATATCAAAAGTAATGTTTGAATTATAACTTAAACCACACCAATTCTATGGCTTATCAGGGTAATCTTTCACAATATCAAAAGTAATGTTTGGATTATGACTTAAATAATCCCAATCCCATGGTTTGTCAGGGTAAGTATTCACAATATCAAAAGTAATGTTTAGATTATAACTTAACCAACTCCAATCCCATGGCTTATTAGGGTAATCTTTCACAATATCAAAAGTAATATTTGGATTACTGCTTAAATCAATCCAATCCCATGGCTTGTCAGGATAAGTTTCAAATAATTTAATTAATGAATTAGACATAATAATAAATTAATGATAATTTAATTTATTATTCAATTTTAACCCTACTTTGTTAATCTTGTTTTGTATCAAGTATACACTTGCAATCAACGTGTATAACATTAAATTTTTAATATTAATCCTGTTGGTACATGATCACTACCTTTAAAATCTGATAAAATAATAGCTTTGTATAATTTATTTTTAACATTTTGATTACAAATAATATAATCTAATCGAAGTAGTAATGTTTTACTTATATAAGTTGCTCGTTCTGTTATGTCAGGATTTAATAAATTAAATGTATCAATCCAATAAACATTTCCGTCCTTGTCACTTTTATTTAAAAAATCTTTAAAATTATTTCTTTCTTCGATAGTAGTACCTGCAATATTTAATTTTTTATTACTATCTATATCTACATTTAAGTCACCCAACCATAAAATATTACAATGTTCTTGTGAAGTGTTTAGTTTGTTTAATAAATTATAAAGATCGTGATCCCAGCTAAAAATCCTATATCCAAGTCTTGCAAGTAAATTAGTTCTATTAACTCCAGAATTAGGGCAATATGTACCGACTAAAATAAACTCATTTGTAGTTACTTTGTGTGTAAATTTTACTACAAGTATTCTGCCTTCAGTTAGGTGTATCTGGTTTATTAAATCGTCAGTAACATTTGTTGAGTTAGTGATAACATTTCTATTTTTTTCTGAAAGATAATTGGTTTTTGTAAAATTATTAAAATCGTCAGCTTTATTAATTATAGGAAGATAATCGTATAAAACTTCAGCATCAAATAAAGCTTTCTTATACAAGAAAGCAACACCATGCCAATGAGATGTTTTATTACTGTTAAAAATTACATTGTACTGTTCATTAAATTTTAGTGAAGATTCGTGTATTTGTTTGATCTTAGTTTCTGTTACAAAAAGAATGTCGATGTTGTGGGTAGTTAATAAATTGTTAATGATATCTGTTTTATTTTTGATAGAGTTAATATTATAAGTAAAAATATTAACTTCGTTGTTATTATTTGATGAAGAGTTTTGGGTTTGCATTTTTAATTTTATTAAAAAAATTAAAAATAAATCAAAAAAATTTGTATGTAATGTATTCTAAACAATCACAAAAGAAAAGAAGTATATCTTTATATGTGTTAACTGCTTGTAAGTTATTATACAGTAAACCACAAAAAAAAGGTATCCAGCAAACCTAATTTTTTAATGCTTAAAAGTTACTGTGTTTAAAAAATTTATAATTAATAATTGATATAATCACCGTCTTTATTAATAAGATCGTCTATTCTTTTTGACATACTATTAATAACACTATTTTTATAATCAATAATTATTCTTCTGCTATTGATTTTATAAGAGGGTTTACTTTACCTTTAAAAGCAGATCAAATCATAGTAACTCTTAATTATAATACTAATACAAGTACTGTTGAACCTAATATAAAAGAATACATCTTGTATAATACTGATAAAATTATTTTTAAAGAATTATTTCCTAAAGCTTGCATAATATTTCAAGATATTCTTTTTACTATCAAAATAATTTCTAAAGAAGAATATGGTAGTTTATTAATGAATTGCGGAATGATATTAAATAATAAACTTAGAGGTGATATGCAAAAAAATATATTAACTGAATATAAATTTTAGAAGACAACGATGATTTCTTAATCAAAGAAGGTGTTATAACCATTAAAAAATATTAATTGAATATTTATTTTTAAATTATTAATAATTTAAAAATGTTTACCAAACATAATTTATTCTTTCATAAAAAATTACAACCTTTAAAAACTAATTTATTTTCTAGATATCATCATAGTAAAGAACCTAGAAATAGTTCTGGTGTTAATATCATTTTTATAGGTGCCATTATATCAAGTTTATGTATAATCTTTCACGATCCTCCACCTGGAGATTATTAAAATCTTATAACTAAGCTAATACTAAGAAAAATACTTTTAAAAGATGATAATTTCTCTAAGTAACTTTTTAATTGAATAATTTTTAAAAACTGAAACTTTTTTATAAAATAAAAATAACATACCTATAAAAAAGATCACTTTGTACGGGAAACCTTTTATACTATTTAGTTTTTTAGATGCGGATAGACGTAAAATATTTTAGCATATATGCTAAAATATTTATAACAATTTATAACAATGTATACCAATGAATTTTCAAAATTGTTATATTTTGAACCATAACAAGTTTAAATAAGTTTTTTTAAAACTAATAATAATTGATTTTTTAAAACTTTATAGATATTCATTTAACTTATATTTTTAATATTTAAATAATATTTAATTGAAAAATTATTTAATCATTTTATATTATTTAAAAATGAAATTACTTAATTATGCATGTTTTTGTATAGTTTATATTATAGCACTATTTATTTTTATTATTGGAAATATGTCTGTGATTATGCTAAATTCTAATAATGTTAAAAATATTGATAATTTAAACCAGTCAATTATTATAGTTACCAATAATACATCACAATTAAATTTAGACTTTACTGATCCGAATCCATGGGTGATAGCAGTTTTAATAGATTCTAGTATCATGCTTATATCATTAAGCTGTTTAGTATATAAATTCTACAATTCTGATAGAAATGAATTTTTAAATAAAGAAAGAATGATGAACACATATTCTTCTACCTTATAAAAAATATATTAATAATTGAATAATTTTAATATATTTTTATCTTATTAACTTATGGATTTTTATAACAAGCTGTTGGAATCTTCAGGATATATTATTTATGAAAATTTTATAACAGAAGATAAATTGAATGACTTAAAGGATATTGATATATTTTCACAATCATTACCATGTAATATATTTTATAATAATGATAACAAAGTTAAGCAAATACAACATTTAGAACACATACCTTCTTTTTATGAATTAGGTGAAACTATAAGAAAATTTGTTGGTGGTGTAAGCATATTAAATATGCAATGTTTTATAAAACACCATCAAGATAAATTAACAATACCTCATCAAGATGGAGCATATTTTGGTGGAGATAATTATGTGACTTTTTGGATACCTGTACAAAATGTTACTAAATATAATTCATGTTTATGGTATCTTGTTGATAGTCATAAGAAAGGTTTAATAAAACACACTGAAACTGGTCAAACTACGAGAACACGTTCTGGGGTAACTGGTAAATCGTTAAGTATAGAATATAATCAAGATTGGTTGAATAAATTTATTGAAATTCATCTGAATAAAACATCTGTTATTTGTCACCATCCATATACTTTTCACTATAGTAATGTCAATAGTTCTTTAATACCAAGAATATCGTTCACATGTATTATTAAGTTGTTTTAGTATGTAGGACACACGAAGAAAATAAAAACATATTTCTAAACTTAAGTTACTTGCTTAGCTACGTTGTTAATTAGTAATTAGTTTCTAAAAAATAGAAATAATAAAAAATATGTTTTGTAAGTTTACTTCGTTCAATCGAAAATCAATTGAACGAAGTAAACTTACAAAATAAAAAATATAAAAAACAATTTCTAAACTTATAATTAGTTTCTAAAAATATAAAAACTAAAAATAGAAATAATAAAAAATATGTTTTGTATCAATTGATTTTCGATTGATACAAAACAAAAAATATAAAAACAATTTCTAAACTTATAATTAGTTTCTAAAATATAAAAACTAAAAATAACAATAATAAAAATATAAAAACAATTTCTAAACTTAAGTTCACGCTGTTAATTAGTTTCTAAAAATATAAAAACAATTTCTAAACTTAAGTTACTTGCTTCGCTACGCTGTTAATTAGTTTCTAAAATATAAAAACTAAAAATAAAACTAAATATTTTTTGAATAAAATTTAAAGTAATATTAGAAAACTAAAATGACTGATACCTATTTATCTTTCTTAAAAAATAAATTAAAAAATCATGGCTATGACTGGGAAAATTTACCAATTATAAATCTAAATGGTCAAATAGGCCATACAGATTATATTGATTTTATTCAATATGATGAAATGACCGCACCTGTAATGAAGTATATTGATATTTATGACAGGCCTGGAATAGTTTTAAGAATAAATCAGAAAGTATCTACTGATAATATTACTGACAATAAACCTATAAAAGGCACACTAGCAATTTTTCAAAGATATACTAATAATCCAGTAACATGGTCTTATGGATGGGGTAATAGTTCAATGGCTATTGAGCATACTTATAGCAATAATAACTTATGGTGTACTGATCATAATACAAAATATAAAGGTATGATTTTTAATGACCAAATATTAGATAATTTGTTATTTAATCAAGATCAATTGTTTTATTTAGGTTAATTCACCATGAAATAACAGCATTGATTTTTAATTACCAAATATAGGGTTTTTAATCCCTTCTTCCAACCTTTTCTTCTAAAATTTATTTTCATCAGATATCAAGTTCTGCATTTTACAACATTCTTTAATTGATCATAGTTCTGCTTCTAAAAAATTATTATCAGCACCTACTAGTAACAAAATATCAGTCATTTTAAAAATAATAAATATTTAAATTATTATTTTTATTAATCTTTCTTTTAAAATGTATAAAAAATGTTACCATTATAGCGTCCTATTTCAAAAAACTTCCCTCCTTTAGCTATTGTTGTAATCGTGTCTGGTTGTAAAGGTTTGCTTTTATTACTTTCAAAATTTACATCATCTTTTGTAGGTTGGAATGTACAATCAATACAAGAAATTATAGCTTGTCCTTTATTACTAACAACAGTATTACAACCAATACAAAATAATTCTTTATAATTACCTGCTTCTTTTATTTTAGATCTATTAATAGGGATTACTTCGTAAATTTGATGCAGTTCATTTCCATGAATATTACTAACACCGAATGAAGAACCAATAAGATGATGTCCTATGCTTTTCAGTATGAATGTGTTATATCTTAATAATAAAGCTTCACTAGTTTGTATCCAACCTCCTGTAAAAGGCATTTTAATAACAGGCGCGTATTTTAACGGAGATCCTAATGCTTCGCGTTTAGCTTGTGCATCTGTTTTTTCCCATATGTATACTTCTTTCTTAAATTCATCTTTAATAAAATGTTTCCAAGAATTATATTCAAAGCACTCACTTTTTATGGTATTATTCTCTGTAGGTGTTATGATAGATATAATATCCATACCATTTTCAAAAGTGTCTCCAGAAATATCATCAGAGTTTATGCATTTACCAATGTCAAATTGTCTTGATTCAGATACTTTAACAATTTTCGTTATGGTAAGATTAGTATAGAAAAAAATTTCTTTCTTTGTATCATTTGTTTGTCCTATAGATATTGTATCATCTTGTTCAAATTTAAATAAAGTTATGTTAATTGATGATTTTATGATAGAAAAAATATTGGGATTGAATATAATATTGTCTAGTATGATATCGCTAATTTTTATATTGTTTTTTAGTTTTACTTTATTGGTATAGTAAATAATATTTATAGAAGGGACAGAAGAGGTAAAAACATTTTTTAACTCGTTTTGAAAAGCTGTGATATTAATTTTAGAATCATCTTCATCAAAATAGCTCGAGTTTGTTTTAGTTATTTTAATTTTTCCAACAATTTTATAATCATGGCTAAATTCTACTTCGTTAATATAACAATCTTGATCAATATATTGCGATGCGTCAACATCTGCTTTTGAATATTTTACTAAAGAATGTATAACTACATCAGTTGGATCAGCATTAGCTGGAAGAGATAATAATGTGTTATCTATAATTGGTGTGATAATTACTGTGCGTTTAAAAAATGGTACATTATCATCAAATTCTTCTTTTGTTAAAATACTTAATAAAAAATTATATTTAGATGGATCGATAAATGCTATAATTGTGCGAAATATATCAGGTGCATATTTAATAGTCTTTATATCTATATCGTCTACAGTGATATCATTTAATTTTATAGTATTTGTGACATATGTTATATCCAATCCATGTAATCTATCGTTTAATAGATTTTTAATTTTATTACTAATAACATTAGAAGAAACATTTTGATTATCGATCATATAAGTTATTTCTGAATTGCCATTTATCAAAACTCTACCTAATGGATTACCTTCTGTATCATAGAAAGAAATTTTTTTAAAATAACATTTATCTTTTGAATACTGAGAAACAATTAGGTTACTTTTACTGTTAGCAACTAACGCATTAGCCAACGATACGTTGTTGTAGCCAGAAGATGGTGATGAAGAGTTATTAGATTTTTCTTCAATCACTTCGGTATTTTCCTTAGATTCTTCAGCAATAACTCTATTTTTCTTTATTGAAAATCCACCACCAACTCCAAAATGATCATCATCATGATAGATTAGATATAATACATATTTTTGATATGTATAATTTATAGGAATGAAGTTTTTAATAATATCAAATATATTTGGTGTAATGATTATACCAGATGCTATCATATTAATAATATCATATCCTGTACGTTTTTTTACTTCATTAGTTGTATACGTTATTGATATATAGTCATTTAATTTTAAATTATTTAATGTTTCAGTTAAATTTATGATGAACAATTCAGATAGTGTCTCGATAAAATTACCATCCCCACTATCTGAATTTTTCATATAATATTTTTTATTATCATTAAGTGAAATATCAATTCTATAATGACTAATAAAATCAATAAAAAATAATTTTATTAAAATAACATGTCTCACTTGAATATTCTTGAGTATCTAACTTGCAATTGGTATTATTAACTATTGCTGAAACTAATTGCTTTTCGTTACTGGATTTTTCTTCAATCACTTCGGTATTTTCCTTAGATTCTTCAGCAACTCTATGTTTTATTAATGAAAAGCCATCTTTAAAAGAAAGTACTTGTTCAGCTATGTAATTTGTTGATAACTCATGTTTAGTATAAGTATAATTAGCAGGAATACTGTTTTTAATTAAATTAAATATATTAGGATTAAGTCTAATACGAGTTATATCAATATCACTAACTATCGATTCGCCAATAAGAGTTATTGCATTAGTCGTATATGTTATATTTACTTCTTCATGTTGCTTTAAATTATTTGATAAAGTTATTTTAAAATCTTCGTAATCTGTGGTGTTATGACCAGAACTACTTATTATAATATATTCGTTTCTATCATTAGGGGTTATATCAACATTAATAATAAAAATAATATGTTCAAAACTAATTGTAACTTTATGAAAATAACATACATCATTCGAATATTCTCTTACATCTAATATACAGTCAGTATTATCAACTATTGCTGAAACTAATTTTTCTTCATCAACACTACTAGATTTTTCTTCAACAACTTCGGTATTTTCCTTAGATTCTTCAAGAACTTCTTTTTTCTCCAGTGTAAATCCATTAATAAAACCTATAAGTCTATCATATTCCTTATAATCGAATCCTATATTCACATAATTATAATTATTCGGAACAATGTTTTTAATCAAGTCAAATATATTAGGGTTGATAGTAATCATAGAGTCATCCATATCTTCCGCCGATAAACCATTTTTAAGAGTTATTTTATTAGTTGTATATGTTACGTGTATATCATTATATGGTGGTAAATTATTTAATGTGTTAGTTAAATTTGTGATAAAGTATTCAACATTTATCTCATGAAATTCATTATCCTGAAAATCTTTTATGTAATATTTATCATCTTCGTTAGGAAAAACATCAATTCTATACTGGTCGTTTGTATATATAATAAAATTAATCTTATTAAAATAGCATACATCATTCGAATATTCTTTTACATCTAATTTACAGTCAGTATTATCAACTATTGATGAAACTAATTTTTCTTCATCAACACTACTAGATTTTTCTTCAACAACTTCAATATTTTCCTTAGATTCTTCAGCAGTAGAATCTCCAACATTAAGTTCTATTTCAATATTTTTACCAAATATAATTTTATCATAGTCATAATTAGTATCATTAATTAATAATAAATTTTCATCATAAATATATTTAGGGATAGTGTGATATATGATATCCATCATTTTGTTAAATATATTAGGAATAAAAGTAATCGTAGAAGCATCAACGTCATCTGACGAAACATCATCCTTAAGTTTTATTTCATTAGTAGTATAATTTACACGTAATAAATTATATTCTGTAAAATTATACATTCTATTAATTAATCCTGCTTTAAATGTATTAAAACTAACATATAAAGGAGGACTGTTAGAATAATATCTGGCTTCGGTTTCAAGAGAAATATCAATACTATATGCAAGTCGATCATCAAAGATAAATTTAATTTTATTAAAATAGCATACATCATCAGAATATTCCTTTATATCTAATTTACAATCTGTGTTATCAACTATCACTGAAACTAATTGTTCATCATATGACATTTTTATTAATAAGTTTATTAATAAAAAATAATTTTTTAAGGTTGGTTAAAATAGTTGTGAATCATTGGCAATCCATATTCCAAGTCCACAAAAACTTTATCAAGATTCACATTGTTATTGTATTTGGTTTTTAAAATTTTCATTAATTCAATGTTAATGTTATTGATATCAGTTAAATTTTTTTCAAGATTACATATTTTAGTATGACAATTTGATATCTCTGTTAGTAATGTTGAGACCTGATCTTCAAGAATATTTATAACAACATCTTTATCATTATTTATATCAATAATATATGAATTACTTGGCTTATTTTCTTGTGACATTATTAATGTTTTGTTTATCTTTTTATTGTTATTAAATAAATTAATAATAATGTTTATCACAATCACATGAAATTAAATGTCCGCATAGTTTAGTACTGTCTTCTACAGGCTGTAATACTGTAGTTTCATTTTTATATAGTTTACCAATCCATTCGATTCCATCAATAGTAACGAGTATTTCTATTGTATTTGTTATTTCGGTAGAAATAATCTTACATTCAACTATATCATCAATATGAGACATTTTTTTATTATAATAATAAATATATATATTAAATCAAAAAAAGAAAATGGTCCATTAAACCTATTTTTTATTGCTTAAAATATATAAGTTTAAGCAATAAATATGACTCTTACAGAAACATCATATTCTGATTGAAACTAAAATAATATTAAAAAATAAAATACGTTATTGATTTTAAAGATTGTCATACAAAATATTAATATTTTATTTAGACCATTTTCTTTTTTTGTCTATTGTATATTAAATCAAAAAAAATATAAAGTGTTTTTAAAGGTTAAATTAATTTGTTTATTTAAACAATTTAAAAATTAATAATTATTAATGGAAAATAATATAGAAAAGCTTACCGTATACGAACAATATAATTTATTCAAGTCAGTAAAAGATAGCTTATTATCAAAAGCAAATATTTCATGTGAACCGATAATTTTATCAGATAAAATTATGGAATGTATTGAAAAAAATAATATTGATAACATAACTTTACATTTCACAGATATAGTGTTATGCTCATTTAATTTGCATCAATATCCTAAAGTACTTAAACAAAATAAGTTTTATCCATTTATGTTTTCCGATAAAGAATTTGATATAACTAAAATACCAACTTATCATACTATTGGTGTTCATTTATCATCACAATCAAGTACAATAGGATTTGATTTTCTTATTGATTATGAGAGTCTTCATAATAAAGGTACTAAGAAACAATGTGTTAAAGATTGTACAGATTATTTTTTAAGAATAAATAAGTATGATATTGATGAATTTAAATTACTAAGAGTACATATGGGTATTTTTGGCTATCCAATTATATAAATATTTTTAAACTGATATAGAACATGCTGGAGTTTCTGTAATAAATTGGTATATTTCATTTACATCTTTTCCTTGTAATGTTTTGATATCTGCTATTGTGATATTATCAAAAACATGTAGTGATGTATTAACTGAGCAATGCCAGCCAGAAAAATAATTCATTTCATTGTTGTATATATTGCGTCCTCTGTTTATCATAATATTGTTAATGTCGGTTGTTATGTTTAACACTTTTTCTTGTGATAAAAAAAATATTCTGTTACCTTTATATACTTCTCCAGGAACAGCATTTAATTTATTAACATTAATTCCTTTATTTGTTTGATCTAAACCAGCTCGATTATACCATTTATCTATATTTTTAATATCATCAAGATCAACATTTCGAGGTCTTGTTTCATCTTGCATTAATGCGAGGTGTTTACATTCTACTATAAGTTTGTCTCGTCTTTTTATAGAATCTAATGTGCTTGCATATCCTACAAATTTATTGTTTGTTATGGATAAAAATACTATATTATTCATATCTTCATCAAGATATTCTTGCATGTTTACATCATCTAACATGATAGAATCAAAGATAATAAAAGTGTTTGGGTTGGGGAATTCTATTACAAGACATGTATTTAGTTCAGCAATCTTATTTAATTTTGTTAAAATAAGATTTCTTGTTTCGTTATTTGTGTCACTTTCCAAAGGAGCTTCCTTAAACTCGTCATCTTCATTTTCGTCTTCACTGGTTGATGTATCATCGTTATTTTCTGCTTCGCTTGCACTATGTGCTTCATCAGTATCTGCTTCACTTGCTTCATCAGTATCTGCCTCACTTGCATTATGTGCTTCGTCTGGTTCGTTGTAATTCTCATAATATTCGTTATTAGAATTAATGAAATTATTACGATTATTTTCATTAATAACTTCTTCATGGTTATCATAGCGATTTAGGTGATTGTCTTCATTTACGTCATGAGCATTTTCATCAATATATTGACCATCATAATAATCAAACCTATCATTTTCCGATTCGTTTTCCCAAGGGGCTTCATCCCAACCAAATAGATCTCTTTTTTCTTCATTAGTATAATTATTAACTATTGTAGAGGGAATAAAGTGTTGATCAAAACCGGATGGAGAAGTTATTGTAGAAGATACAAAAGGTTGAATGAAACCATCTCTAAGCTGAGGTAAAACAGTAGAAGGATTAGCCATTTGTGAAAGTGGAACAGTATTGGATGAATTATTATTGTTTATTTCTCTATTTTGTTGATTGTTCATTATGGTATTTATTAATTTCTTTAAAAATAGTTTTTAGAAATAATAAAAGATAATAATTTCTAATAAAGTTAAGTTACTTTGCTTTGCTTCGCTGTTAATTAGTTTCTAAAATAATAAAACAATTTCCAAGCTTATAATTAGTTTCTAAAAACTAAAAATAGAAATAATAAAAAATAGAAATAATAAAAAAATATGTTTTGTATCAATCGAAAATCAATTGAACGAAGTAAACTTACAAAATAAAAAATATAAAAACAATTTCCAAACTTAAGTTCACGCTGTTAATTAGTTTCTAAAATATAAAAATATAAAAACTAAAATAGAAATAATAAAAAAATATGTTTTGTATCAATCGAAAATCAATTGATACAAAATAAAAATATAAAAACAATTTCCAAATTTAAGTTCACGCTGTTAATTAGTTTCTAAAATAGAAATAAAAATATGTTTTGTATCAATCGAAAATCAATTGATACAAAATAAAAATATAAAACAATTTCCAAACTTATAATTAGTTTCTAAAATAATAAAAATATAAAAACTAAAATAGAAATAATAAAAAATATGTTTTGTATCAATCGAAAATCAATTGATACAAAATAAAAAATATAAAACAATTTCCAAACTTAAGTTCACGCTGTTAATTAGTTTCTAAAATAATAAAAATATAAAAACAATTTTCAAACTTAAGTTCACGCTGTTAATTAGTTTCTAAATAATAAAAACATAAAAACTAAAAATAGAAATAATAAAAAAATATGTTTTGTATCAATCGAAAATCAATTGATACAAAATAAAAATATAAAAACAATTTCCAAACTTAAGTTCACTAAACAGAAAGCTGCTGAAATGCAAGGAATACAGTTTGATAAATATCATGGATTATTGCAAATTAAACTTGCTGAAATTCAGACATTAGCATTACAGAATACTAAAATGTCTCTGTTTATTGCACCAGAAGAGGTAAGTAAAACTTTAGCGATGGTTGCTAATATGCCAATTTTTAGACAAAATAATGGTAGTGTTAATTAAATGTGATATATGAAATAATGTATTGTGCTTCTTTTTATAATATTAATACAATTTTTGTATTAATATATTTTATGGATATTATCAGGTTTTTATTTTTTACTGTTCATTTCATCCATCATTTCTTGACGATTATTTAACAATTCAGTATAGTCATCTAATTTTTTTCCTGTTATTATGGTTAACATTTCTTTTACTTGTTGATAGATTTCACGACCTTGTCGATCTGTTTTCAAATAGTTTTCTATATTTACTAATTCACCTATTCCAGGCATTATATCATAATATGCTTTAATAAGATTATAACGGAATGTATAATTATCTGTATTTCTTAATAAAAGTGCTAGAGACATTGTAGATTTTTATAAAATTAATATTATAAAAATTTAAATCAATTATTTATTTATTAGAATTATATAGGTTGAGTAATTGTCTCTTGTAGTCATTGGTTGATATAGAAACTGAGTAACCAGTGTTTTTATCAGGATTTACTATCTTCAACAAACAATATCCATACCGATAAATATATATTTTATCAAATTTATTTATCGCTAATTTATACTGTAATTCTTTTAATAAATTTAACATAACAATAATATCTTCCAATGCATTTAGTTGCAATAACTCAACATTATTACCAACAGTTGATTTTATATCATCAAAATCTAATGTTTTAACTGTGTATGAAACAGTACATTTTTCATCATTTAAAATTTTATTTTCTGTATACTTTACATATGGTTCTATAATGTTAAATTTTGTGTCTATATCAAAAGAGTCGCTAAACTGGTATAGATGATTGTTATAATTATTTTTATTTTTATCAGTATAATCAATATGTTTTTTTAAAGTTAGGTTGAAAACAAACATAAAAAAGAAACAATATATTATCACGCCTGATAACATGTTTACAAATGATATCATTAAGAATATTAAAAATTAATAATTAATATTTTTAAAAAATCAAATAAAATTTATTAATAATTTTTAATATAATCCATTGCATGTTACACCTGTAGTGTTTCCACATCCAAAAATACCTGATGCGTTTCTACAAGAATAATTACCGTCGTTATCTTTATATTGATAAAATCCATTAAAATTATTACACAAGTCTGTTTTACTATTACAAGCACCATATAATGTATCACCTTGTAAAAGATCTTGATAATTAAAACTAACAGCAGCACTATCATCGACATTTGAATACCCTACACCAATGCCTCGAAAGCCACCACGCCCGGCGTAGGTAATCTTGTTGCTATTATGACTGGGGCCGTTAAACCCTGCTCCTCTTTCCGGATTGGCTGCATGTGACTCAGAATTCCCTCCACCACCTCTTAAATTTTCTTGAGTTGGTTTTTTTATAATGTGTATAATAATTATGGTGAGAACAATACACACAAAAATCATTATTTTGTTAACATTATTCATATTTATTAAAATAATAAATAATTTTATTGATATATTCATGATTCTATTAATAAACATTTATATTATTTCTTCTTGTGACAAATGATAAAAATTGATTAATTAATAATTTTTTAATTTATTATTATTATGTCTAATTCATTAATTAAATTAATTCAAGCTTATCCTGATAAGCCGTGGAATTGGTATTATTTAAGCAGTAATCCAAACATTACTTTTGATATTATAAATGCTTATCCTGACAAACCATGGAATTGGAATGGTTTAAGTAGTAATCCAAACATTACTTTGGATATTATGAATAATAACCTTGACAAGCCGTGGAATTGGTATAGTTTAAGTTATAATCAAAACATTACTTTTGATATTGTGACTGATAACATGAATAAGCCATGGGATTGGCATGGTTTAAGTAGTAATCCAAACATTACTTTTGATATTGTGATGATTTATTTTAATAAGCCGTGGGATTGGAAAGGTTTAAGTAGTAATAAAAACATTACTTTGGGTATTATGAAAGCTTACCCTGATAAGCCATGGGATTGGCATGGTTTAAGTAATAATCCAAACATTACTTTTGATATTGTGAATGCTTACCCTAATAAGCCATGGGATTGGTATGGTTTAAGTAATAATCCAAACATTACTTTTGATATTGTGAATGCTTACCCTAATAAGCCATGGGATTGGTATGGGTTAAGTCGTAATCTAAACATTACTTTAGATATTATAAAAGCTTATCCGAATAAGCCATGGAATTGGTCTGATTTAAGTTATAATCCAAACATCACTTTTGATATTGTGAATAATTATCCTGACAAGCCATGGAATTGGTATGGTTTAAGTAGTAATCTAAACATTACTTTTGATTTTGTGAAAGATAACCTTAATAAGTCATGGAATTGGTTTGATTTAAGTCGTAATCCAGCCATTACTTTTGATATTGTGAAAGCTTACCCTGACAAGCCATGGAATTGGCGTGGTTTAAGTTATAATACAAACATTACTTTTGATATTATAAAAGCTTATCCTGATAAACCATGGGAGTGGGATGGTTTAAGTGGTAATAAATTTTCTTATGATGAAATGATACATTTTATTAAATTAAAAAAAATTAGAAATAAAGTAAAAGTATGGAAAATTAATAGATATAAGTTAACATTATTAATTAAAACAAAGGCTTTTTGTGAATGGTATTATCATCCTGAAAATATTGGTGGTATGATAGCTAAAAGAAGGTTAACTAATTTATTTTAATATTAGAAAAGGAGCGATAAATAGATTTATGTATCGTTTACACAATACTAAACCAAAAAACTTGTTGTTGATAATCTAAAAAGATACTAAATATCACGAATGGTCAATACACTTTGAAAATAATCCAGAAAATGGTAAACCAAACAGAATATGGAGAAACAATTATAACAGCATAAGAAATAATATTATCACTGAATATATACACGAAGATTATGAAGGTAAAATAAATATTTTAAGAAATATGACTAACATGTATGGACTTCCTTATATGTTATAAAAAATAGATTTAAAAATTTGAATTATTTTATAGAATTAATTAATAATATTAATACATGAATCTATCAAATCATTTTAACAACAACGCTAAACCAATTAATAAAAATTTAAATAATAATCATATGAGAAATTATAACTCTATTATACCAAATGAATATGCTATAACAGATATTTCTGACAGTCATTTTGAAAACCTACTAAAAGAAAATTATACCCAAGAAGAAACAAACAAATTATTCAATGAATTTTATGAAAAATCTATTAATACATTTACACATCAATATCCTTTAATAATTAATAACTCTGACTCTGAATGTTTACAAAATAAATATCAATGGTTTGTTGATTATACCAATCAAATAAATAAAACCAATGAAATAACTGATCATCAAATATCAATAAACATACCTACTAATATTGTTTCTTATAAAAACTTTTTCTATAAAAATTATGATATCTTTGAAGGTTATTATAAAAACGGATTGAAAAATGGTTATGGAAAATATGCTTTTTTTTCAGGAGAACTTTATGAAGGTAATTTTAAAGATGGTGCTATTTCAGGTTTTGGTAAAATTATCTATAAAAATGGCGATGAATATGTTGGCTTTTGGAAAAATAATATGAAACATGGTAAAGGAGAATTTACATGGAAGAAAAATGGAAATATTTGCAAAGGTTATTGGAAAAATAATAACATAAATGGGTTTAGCATTATGTTATATAAAAATGGTTCAATAGTTATAGGAAGTTGGAAAAATGGAAAGTTTAGAGAATGTAATACCAGCATTATGATATTTTTCTTATTATTTTGGATAATTTTTTTACTTAACAAAACACATTTTGATTTCGTTGATGTATAAAACTTATATAATATATTATTTGATTTTTTATTAATTTTATTAATAAAAATAAATTATATTATTATTAATGACAATTAAAACTATTAATGAAATTACTAAGAATAATACCATAAAGAGTAAGAATATTAAGTGTAATTTTTGTAATAAAAAAATAAACCTAGATCATTTTGAATGTAAGTGTAAAAAATTGTTTTGCGCTAGTCATAAATATCCATACCTACATGACTGTATTTTTAATCATAAAAATCATAAAGCTGAGCACCTAACGTTAGAAAACCCAGTAATTGTTAAAGAAAAAATTATTAAAATTTAAATAACTTAACTAATCTTTGTTTAGCTATTATACCACCAATATTTTCAGGATGATAATACCACTCACAAAAAGCCTTTGTTTTAATTAATAATGTTAACTTATATCTATTAATTTTCCATGTTTTAACTTTGTTTCTAATTTTTTTCAATTTAATAAAATGTATCCTTTCATCATAAGAAAATTTATTATGACTTAAACCACTCCAATTCCATGTCTTATTAGTATAGGTTTTTACAATGTCAAAAGTAATATTTGGATTATAACTTAAATAACCCCAATTCCATGGCTTATCAGGATAAGCTTTTACAATATCAAAAGTAATATTAGGATTACTACTTAAACTAGACCAATCCCATGGCTTGTCAGGATAAGCTTTTACAATATCAAAAGTAATGTTTGGATTACTACTTAAACCACTCCAATCCCATGGCTTATCAGGGTAAGCTTTCACAATATCAAAAGTAATGTTTGGATTACAACTTAAACCATACCAATTCCATAGTTTGTCAGGATAAGCTTTTACAATATCAAAAGTAATCTTTGGATTATGGCTTAAACTAGACCAATTCCATGGCTTGTCTGGGTAAGCTTTTACAATATCAACAGTAATGTTTAGATTATCACTTAAACCATTCCACCCCCAACACCATGGTTTATCAAGGTTATCTTTTATAATATTAAAAGTAATGTTTAAATTATAACTTAAATTATACCAATCCCACGACTTATCAAGGTTATCTTTCACAATATCAAAAGTAATGTTTGGGTTACTACTTAAACCAGACCAATCCCACGGCTTATCAGGATAGGTTTTTACAATATCAAAAATAATGTTTGGATTATAACTTAGACCTTTCCAATTCCACGGCTTATCAGGATAGTCTTTTACGATATCAAGAGTAATGTTTGGATTACTACTTAAACTATACCAATTCCACGGCTTGTCAGGATAAGCTTTTACAATATCAAAAGTAATGTTTGGGTTATTACTTAAACTATCCCAATCCCACGGCTTATTAGGATAAGTATTTATAAAATCAAAAATGATATTTAGATTACAACTTAGACCATACCAATTCCATGGCTTATTAGGATAGGCTTTTACAATATCAAAAGTAATGGTTGGATTATAACTTAAATAACTCCAATTCCATGGCTTGTTAGGGTAAGCTTGAATTAATTTAATTAATGAATTAGACATAGTAATGTTATAATAAATTAAATATTTTTAATTTATTAATCAATTTTAATTTCTTTTGTTACAGATAGACAAATATTTATTTACCGTTTTGATACTTTTGCTAATCTTGGTTTGGTCTACGTCGCTGCTTTGCTAACTTTAGTTTGCTCTACGAGATATGATTTAACGAGTGAAAATATTTATGTTTTAATGCATCTTCTGCTGATATTCTTTTATCAGGATCATATTCTAACATCTTCAGTAACAAATCCATACCATCTTCATCAAACTTTTTATTTAAAAAATAACCATTTATTGATTTTTTAATTTCATTAGGAGTTACTTCAATAAGTGACCATGTACTCATATCAAAATCTTGTTCAAACTTTTGTATACCTGGATAAAAATCATTCTCAACTGTTGGCGTTCCTAACACATCGAAAATATTGAGTAACTGATCTTCATCTGTTTCTGCTTTATCATCAAAAATATATCTTCCTATAACCATATCCATAAAGATGAAAGATAACGCCCATATATCTACTTTACTTGAAATTTTTACTTTATCATGTAATAGTAACTCTGGAGAAGAGTACTGTAAAGCCGATGTACACGGAGTATAAATATCTTTATCATCATTGTTTAATTTTTTACTCAAGTTGAAATCAGCTATCTTTAAATTTCCAACCATATTAATTAAGATGTTACTAGATTTTAGATCACGATGAATAATATTTTTAGAATGCAAGTACTTCAAACCTTCTAAAATTTGTCGCATGTAAGATTTCACTAACATTGGATGAAGTGTTTGGTATCGTGCAAAAATATTATTAATGTACTGTCTTAAGTCGCTATCAAAGTATTCTAAAATAAGATATTGATTAGTTTTTTTTGTGTTAGTTACAACGTTAGCTTTACTTGTATCTTCAAAAAAGTCTATCATTGTAATAATGTTAGGATGTGATAATTCCTTTAATAAATCTCTTTCTCTAATATTTCTATAATAGTTTCTTTGTGTGTTAGAATCAAAGGATTTTTTCATCACTACAATTTTATCTAACTTTTTATGTCTGGCTTTATAGACTGTGTCATAGGTACCTTCTCCAAGTTTTTCCATTTTTTCATAAAGATCAATCTTGTTTTCCGTAGTATCTTTTGGGATGTTATTTATTGTGTCTTTTTTAATATCTTCTTTAATGTTATTTGGAAAGATTTCTTTAATAACATTAGATGAGATTTCTTTAACAGTTTCTGTAGTTGTTGTTTCAGGTGTTTCTGTAGTTGTTTCAGATATATTACCATTGTTTACTTCATTAATTTCTTGAGTTTGTTCCATTATAAAAGATTGTTGAATAATTAAAAATTTTTAAAAATAAAAATATTATTCATTTTTATTTTTTATTAAGGATTGTGGCAAATATGTTTTGTTAAATAATTGTTAAAGCTTTCATTTGGTCTTGTATAGGATCTCTAGACCATACACATTCTCTATTTTTAACTGGGTTTGGTTTAGGTGTAGAAAAATATTCTTTATGTTTGTTTAAACCATCCATAGTCCAACGTAACTGATTTTTCTTATCACTATTATTAAAATAACATGTGATTACTTGTTGACCTGTAAAAAAATGATTGTGGTCTTCAATAAATCCTTGATTATATAACTCAAACTCACTAAAAATCCATGTATAATGTATATCTTTTGATTTAACATATCCTTCAAATAAATAATAATCGCAGTCTCCTAATTGATAACACATATTGGTATTTTTAGATAAATGGAAAGACATACTATCATCGCTAGACATATTTGTAGAGTACTTGAGTTGCGTGGAGAATCCATTTATTATTAAATCTATAGATGAATATCTGGTATGATATTCTTCATATGGTATTTTTAACTCATTGAATATCATTTTTTGCCTATTTATTGAAATAAATTCTAAAGCTATTTTAGGATATTTTGGCATTGTGTCTAAATCACATATTGCTTTATTACCAATAATTCTTTTCTTAAGTTCTTCAAATATTTTCTTTTTACCTAAAAATATATTATTGCTATACATTAGATTATTACCTATAGTAAAAGTTATTTTAGATGTTACCTTACTATCTGATATTTTCAATAATTCTCTTTGCGTGATAAAAAAACATAGATCTTGTTTTTTTAAACTTTCTGGATTATTGTATTTACCTGGATAAATACCTATAACAAGAGTATCTAAATTACAAGATCCTATATCACCTATATGAAATTTACCTGCATCTTGATAATGGTCATATATAGTTTTAACTTGTACTTCATAAAATACATCTAAATAATTTAATTTATACATGATGTCTATATGCGAAGCATATGAGCCAATTTTATTAACATGAGTGATTTCTGGTATTGTTTTTAATAATTCAAAAACTCTTTCTTCGCTTTGATCACCTATATACATTTTAGACGTTAAATAATTATTTTCATAATTAAATTTATTTTCATCAAATACTGCTAAATATTTATTATTTGATAAAATATGTTCTAGTTCCGTTGAAAATACATCATAAGGTTTTATAAATTTTTTATATTGACATTTGGCATTTAAATCAGATGAAAACTGTAATGTTTTAGTAGTTTGATCCTTGATTTCTTTAATTGGCATTATAACAAAATTTTCATAATATTCATCGATAATTATTACATATTCCGAATTACAATTAGATTGTATTTCACGTGCTGTAAAATAATTTATTCTATTATTTCTTCTATGTGCAATTAAAAATGTTACAGACAACCATTTATCAACATCTTTTTCTTCGTTTAACTGATAAATAAATATACTATTGGATGTAGCATCTTCTCTTTTAATAAATTTAACTTTATTAGTTCTGATACTTTTAAAAGTATTTACTAACTGTAAAAAACGCATACGTATTTCATGATATGAAATATCTGAAATTCTAGCATTCCATTTTTGTTTATTTTCATCAACCATTTTCAATCTTGATTGTTCTTTAGCAAATAATGTTTTAATTTCTTCTTCAGAAAATAATTCTTTTATCTGTTCAGGTTTGTCTAAATAATGAATCTTATTCTTTTTCTCTTCATTAAAGTCAGCTAAAAATTGGTCATAAGTTGTTATAGAATTTATACATTCAAAACTTGTATCTATTTCCTTTATTTTTTCAATCTGTAAAAATCTATAATAAGATGCTGTTGCTGGTGATATAAATGTTGCACTTTTTTTTACACCTTGATATTTTAATATTGATCTAAATGTTTTAGCTTTTGTTATGGTGTTGTAAATATATTTTTTATAAGGTAATGACATATTTGTTATTATTTAATTCATTTATAAAAATTAAATAATAAATCAATTTTATTTTATTGATATGTTGGTTTATATTATAAAAAGATGTTAGTATCACTATGGTATAAATGTCCAGTTTAACTCTCTAAAGACTGCTTCGCAAATTTCATCATGAAAAGCCTTTCTTTCCACGGTCTTTAAAATTGAAAAATCATCTGCTTTACAATTAAATTTATGCCTTATAAGTAGTTTGTGTAATAAATATTGACTATTAATAAAATTTTTCCTATTTATATTATGATAAATTTTGTCATACATTTCAGTAAAACTATCGAAATCATTGAACAGCTTATCTTCGATATGAGAGATATTTGGAGGTTTTACCCCTGTTAATTTAACATATATTAAGTTAACATTTTCATAATGTTTACTGAAACCTCTTTCTTTTAAAAATATCATTATATGTTCTTTAGTAATTTTACTAAATCTAGTTTTATTATGTGTATCTTTATCTCCAACTAATAATCCATGGTTTTCGAACTCTTCTATAAGAGAAGAATAGACTTCATCAGCAACTGTGGAGTTTTGTCGTGCCAAGTACTGTGATATGCTATCGCGGAAGTGGATCTTACGGTCATACATATATTTGCTAGTTATGTTGACCCTGTCTATGTCTTTATAGCTACTTGCATTTTTATTTATTAGTTGTTCAGAAGAACAGTTGAGACATATATATACATTATCTTCAGGACTGTCGAAATCTTTTTTGTTAGAACAATTGTCGCATTTTATCTTTGCTTTTTTATTTTTTAATTCTACATTAACGTCTATATATTTTTTAGCAATGTCTAAATATTTCCTAATAATTTGTGTCTTTTCATTATTATTACTTTTATTTTTACCGATGAAAGAAACCGTAATGGGTTCTAGTAATATTTTATTGTAAGCATCTATAAGTTCTGTTGTTTCAACTTTATAGAAATTAAAATTATTATTATTTTCTAAGTCTGTTATGCATTTTTCAATTTCATTTTTTTTAATAGTTATACGGTCCCTTAATTCAGGGGTTGTTGTATCATCATTTACAATTTTTTCTACAATGCTTAATTTATCTTTATACAAATCTATTTTCTTTTGTTCTTTAGTGAATTTTTCTATTATACTACAGTCAATTGCTAATATATCTACATCATTTTTACTGATCATTTTTTTTGGGTTGGTGGTATTTTATTTAGAAACATTTTTATTGTTTCTAAATAAGATTTATTAAATTATTATTAAATTTATTTTATAGTTTTTAATTATTAAATAATAATTAATTTTAATTGGTTTATTTTACTTTGAATACTTTAGCAAGTAATTGGTAATTAACATACTAAATCTATTACCAAGATCTTCTAAAAATGGATATTATATTATTTTCTCAGGAAAGTAGAGGAGTTGATTCGCTAATTATTCCTGAAAAGATCATTCGCATTAATTGGTCGCATATTAGGATAAGTGGAATTAGATCTAAAGGCTATATCGAGACCCTTAATTTGATTGCGATAATAGATTATACAATCATTAAAACGAGAGAATGAACGAGGAGGTATGGCTGGTTGAGTATCCAGTTGTACAATTCGAATTGGTTGATTATGAAATCCTATAAACCCATCAGGTTTAGGGATACTGCTATAATAAGTTTGTCCGAATTGAATACAATTATTAAATGAATAGGGTGCGACCTCTAAATTATCTGTGTCAAGATCGGATTTCTCAATATTTTCTTTTCTTTTTCGATATGTTTTTTATGAGACATGATTATGTATTTATTAGATTTTTGAAATATTTATTCAATTTTTTGAAAGATATTAATTTATATGTATCTATAGTGATCTTTTTCAAAAGAATATTCTGAATTAGATTCATTTTTTGCTAATCCTACAAAACAAATTGATAATAATTTTTAATATTTAGTTGCAAATTTTCCATGTATCCAATATCCTTTTAATATTGTTCCATCAGCATAATTATATATACATAACCCATGCAATTCGTTATTTTCCCATGAACCTTCAATAATATCATTATTCTCACATTTTTTAACTCCTTTTATTAAATGACCATTTTTAAATTCACCTTCATAACCATTTAGTTTACCTTTACCTATAAATCCTTCACTGCCAATTACCCCTTTCATATAATCTCCATTAGAAAATTTTGTAGTTCCTTTAAATATATTATCTATCCAATCACCTTCTTCTATAGTACCACTAGCATATGTTTTGGTTCCTTTTATAAATTTACCATCTTTCCATTCACCTTCTTCTATAGTACCACTAGAATATGTTGTTATACCGGTTCTGTTATTTGGATTTGAATGTATCCAATTTCCTGTAAATTTTATACCATCATTCCATGTGATAGATCCTCTAGCATTTTGATCTTTTTTTGAATATTTAAAAATATATGTTTCATATTTGGATTCTCTATCAAATTCAGTTTTATATGGTATAATACAACAAATCACATAACTATTAATAAATTTAATTAAAAATTCTTTATACTCTATTAATAATGACGACTTATTTATTTCATTTAACATATCAACTATTTGATTTTTAATAATGCTGCTTAGTTTAAATGAAGTGGTACTGTTATTAAAACAATAAGTAAATATACCATCTTTATAATCATATATATAATTTTTATACAAAAATTTATTGTTGGAATATTTAAATATACATTCGATTCTATCTGTTGGATTAAAGGTTAGTTTTTTAAGTTTACTATCACTTCGTATTTTTATACCATTTTTGAATGTAAAAATAAACTTTTCAGGATGTAGGTAGTTTATAAATTTAGATATCAAGGTTGACGAAACAATTTGTTTAGATAATAATGTATTAGTTTCTTGAACATTATCTTCTTCATTTTTTTGAATTATGCATACATCTTGTACATTTACATATCTCTGCGTGAGGATATTATCTAATCTGATAGCATGTTCCATTTTTAATTAATATTAATAAATTAAAAATTAAATCAAATAAAATTTAGTCATCTCATATCGGTAGTTTTCAAAAGAGCTCTTTAGTAAAATATTTGATATGGATTCATTTTGGTTAAAGCAAATAAAAAATTGATAAAAATAATTAATTTAGTTTAACAATTATTTATTACCAATAAATGAGAAAAGATAATAAATATCATCATGGTAATACATTTCGAAAAGTGAAGCCAAAAGAAATACATAAATGGACTTATAAAATCGAGTCATCATTCTCATATAATAAAAAAGGTAATTTCATGCTTTCTCAAATAAATTCAAAAGATATTGTTCTGATGCATCATTGTCATATCAATGATAGATTGATAGCGTTTAATAACCATACTAACAAACAAGTAAAGAACATAAATTATAATAATAATGAAATTGTAGAAATACCAATATATAAATTGTATAAAAAAGATGATTGTCAAGGACTGAAAGAAGGAGAAATAAGCATTATAAAAATAATATTTTTAGCAAGATAAAGAGAAGTAAATATAAATCGAATAATCATAATCTAAAAAAAGATAATAATATTTTTTATAAAATATTACGTTGCTTCGCTAACCTTAGTTTGCCCTGCTTCGCTTACGTATTATGGGTTAAAATAAATTAGTTAACCTTCTTTTAGCTATCATACCACCAATATTTTCAGGATGGTAATACCATTCGCAAAAACCTTTTGTCTTAATTAATAATGTTAACTTATATCTATTAATTTTCCATGTTTTAACTTTATTTCTAATTTTTTTCAATTTAATAAAATGTATCCTTTCATCATAAAAAAATTTATTATTACTTAAACCAAACCAACTCCACGTCTTATTAGGATAGGTTTTTATAATATCAAAAGTAATATTTGGATTATAACTTAAACCAGACCAATGCCATGGCTTATCAGGATAAGCATTCACAATGTCAAAAGTAATGGCTGGGTTACTACTTAAATCAAACCAATTCCATGGTTTGTCAGGATATGCTTTTACAATATCAAAAGTAATGTTTGAATTACCACTTAAACAACTCCAATCCCATGGCTTATTATGGTAAGTATTCACAATATCCAAAGTAATATTTGGATTATGACTTAAGCCAAGCCAATTCCATGGTTTGTCAGGATATGCTTTTACAATATCAAAAGTAATGTTTGGATTACAACCTACATTATACCAATTCCATGGCTTACCGGGGTTATCTTTTATTATATCAAAAGTAATGTTTGGATTATAACTTAAACCATCCCAATCCCATGGATTATATGGGTAAGCTGTCACAATATCAAAAGTAATGTTTGGATTACGACTTAAATAATACCAATCCCATGGCTTATCAGGATTATCTTTCATAATATCCAAAGTAATATTTGGATTACTACTTAAATAACTCCAATCCCACGGCTTGTCTGGGTAAGCATTCACAATATCAAAAGTAATGTTTGGATTACGACTTAAACACCCCAATCCCACGGCTTATGAGGGTAAGCTTTTATAATATCTAAAGTAATGTTTGGATTACGACTTAACTCATCCCAATCCCATGGCTTATCAAGGTTATCATTTACAATATCAAAAGTAATGTTTGGATTACTACTTAAACCACACCAATCCCATGGCTTATCAGGGTGAGCTTTAACAAAATCAAAAGTAATATTTGGATTACTACTTAAAACATACCAACTCCATGGCTTATCAAGGTAAGCTTGAATTAATTTAATTAATGAATTAGACATAATATAAAAATTAATTATATTAAAATTATTATTCAATTTTATTTTGACTGCTTCCTATGAGCTACGGGTTAAATAATATTTTTATACCATCTTCTATTCTAGATTTACTGTTTAGCGAAGCCAAAAATCAAAATTAATGCAATATGAAGAAACATAAAGAAAGAACATAAATGAAATATATTAATTTTTAATAAAGTTACTTTATTAAAAAGTATTAAATGTGGTGTGAATAGGTAACCTATTTCAGAAGATTGCTTAATTTTCTATGCGGGACGGTAACCATCCCAAGAACCTCTGTCTTAACAACTTCAAAAAGATAGCAGCAAGACAGTGGTTTATTTTTCTCTGATTTTTCTGGTAATTTTGTCTTGATAAAGAGTTCTAGCTCAAGAGGATCAATAATGATTTCTTTACTTTTTCTATAAAGGATAAAGTGTGGGCTTTTGTTATGTCCATGCAGCCATAATATGTTATGATTGTTTTCTATGAAGACTTCCTTAGGAGTTGTAGAAGTGTTGGTTAGAGAAGTTGTTGAAGTATTAGAGGACGTATTTATTGGGGTGTTGATAGTTTGTAGGAGATTGTTGATAATTTTAGCAAAGTTTGTAATTAGAATGTCACCCCCCTGTTGATTTTTTCCTATAAAAAGGATGCAATCAGTTGTGTAATTTTTGTGAGTGAGAATATGATAAGATTTATTTGTTAAATTATTTTTTGTAAACATAATTATAGTTTGAATAATATTTTTATTAATTGTAAAAAGAATTATTTAATTTTTTTCAAATAAATATTTATTAAAACATAATGTCAATAATTACTAATGGTTGACGCGTCTCAAACTTAATTATTTGGTTTTGACATAAGCTTCATCAAAATCTAAGTAGCATATATTATCGATATCACCATGCAAGGGCTGACCTAGGCTATATTGGGGTATTTTTAACCCTCGCGCGTCCTCTTTAATGACAAATTCAGAATTTGCAGATTTTTGTTTATTTTGTATCATACTTGTGATATCTATCACAAAACGTTTTAATGCTTCTATTGTATATTCGCCCTTATATGCCATATAAGGTCTACCATTAACATACAGAATAATTTGAGGGACGAACAATAGAGGTGAAATTGTGTCTTTAGCCTTGCTGATAACATCACGGCAATTAGATATGTTAACAAGTCCATAACTTACGCCACCAAGTACTGACGGAAGGATCTTAAACACTGGTATAAGTGTTTTACAATGTATACACTGAGTTGAGTAAAATAAAATTAAAGAAAATGATGCTATCGAGGTGCACATAATATTTCCTTTGGTGCCTTTTTGGATATGAAAATCGTCTGATTCTAAAAATAATAAGCTTGACATTTATGATTTAAATAGGTTTATTTAAATCATTATTCTTTAAATTTTTATTGTTATTTTTCTACAATAACATCCACATAAATCTCAAACAATAAATTAAACAATAATTCATACAATATTCATATAAAATAATAAACAATAAATTACGCAACATCCACATAAATCTTAAACAATAAATTAAACAATATTTTTATTCCTTCTTTTTTATATTTATTATTATAAATAAATATATGAATAACACTAACAATAACTCAAACATTAACGACAATAACTTTAACAAAAATAATACCATAAATGTATTCACTACTTTTGAAAGACCTTTCAACGTCTTATCTAATAACTATCCATTTACTATGACAATTAATAGCAAGGATTACAACACAGTTACAAACTATATCTACAGTAATCTTCTTCTCACACCTATCGATAAACTTATTCTACAAAATGCTTCTGTTATAAACATCGACAAAATATTTAACGAATTAAAAAATAAATCCACTGAACAAACCATTTTTTCTTCTCTTGAAATAGCCTATGCTGAAAAATTAAAAAACCCAGATCTCAAGAACCTTCTACTTTCTACAAATAATTCTCATATAGTTTATATTAATGATAACGATCCTATTCTTGGCTTTAATCAAAAAACTAAAAAAGGTCTTAATGCAGTTGGTAAAATACTTCAACAATTTAGACAAAGATTTCAATCAGAGAAAATACAAGAAAATGAAACAAAAGAACAAAAAGACTTTAATAACAAACTCATCAAAGCATACATTGTTAACACTGTTTTGAAGAAAGCTTTGTACGAGGGTTATGATATTACACAATACTACAATAAATCTCTAGATGATATTTTATCAACTTTTAATTATATGATCTCTTCAGTTGATACCGAAAATGTTATCCTTCTTTACAAAAATAATCAACTCAGTAATTATATTGTTAGAAGCGTTAATAATCCAAACAATATTATAGATGTTTTAAGAAAAGATAATTTAAGAAATGTTGGAGTTGAAAATAGTTTAGCTAAAAAATATATTGTTTTTGATATGTATCTTGATTATATGCTTCGTAAAAATTTTACAGAACTTGATAAAAAACAATACTATCTTGCTAAACAACAACAATTATCTACCATTTCTAACGAAAAGAAAGCAAATCTGGTTTTACGGGTTTATGAATTATATAAACAAGGTTACTTATCCGCAAACTTATCAAACGATATTGATAAAAGATTTGAGAATATGTACAAACCATCAGAAGCAGAAATTATTAAGGCAGAAAATAAATATATTGATATAATTAATAGTAAATCTATTATCACACCTAGTATTTATACAAGAAAACCCAACGCTAATTTAATTTTAGATCCTATCACGCAACAATACATGCAAAACAAATACATACACACTAATTCTAAATTTGTTGTAGAACCAGATGAAACAGATAATAAAAAAAATAATAAAAGACAAATGGTTATACGTAAAAAAAAAAGAAATAACGATATTGATCTTTTGCTTGCTGAAGATTTTGAAGAAAAATATGATAAAAACCAATACGGTGATGGTAATACATCTAATGAAAAAAAAGATGATGGTGGTGCAGAACCTGATGTGATTTTTATGTACTCTAATACTAATAATGGAGTATTGCAATTATTATCTGTTGATCGTTTTACTAGTCTTATGCAATTAAATGAAGGATTTTTTCCAACAATTATGCATTATGTGTTGTATAGATTGTTTCTATTGATACCTAATATTAAAACAGCTCATAATTTTTTGTTAAAAAATATTAATGAGTCTACATCAAATCCTAATAATTATATCTCTATACATGAATTATATGAAAAATATATTACTGTGTCGAAGCAATATAATATAAATAATAGGATTCAATATGCGAAAATAGCGTTAGATAAAAAGTTTACAGATCTTAACATGCAAATAATATTATTGATGACCGGAGATAAAAGAATAAATTTTGTTAGTAAAAATAAAAACTCTGTTAATAATCAAAATAATATTAATATAAATGTTATAGAAACATATACATCAGAATATTTGGAAACTATAAGAGACTATATAACTTTAGTGGATAACATTTCTATAAATAATATAGATTTATTATTCAAGGATCCATTTATGGCAAATTGGTTATATACAAAAATAAAAGATACATGTAGGGTAATAAATACTATGAAAAATTATTTAGATTTGCCTTTTATTACTGAAACGTTTACTAATGTGGTGTTAGAATTATTTTTTCAGCCATGTTCAAGTATTATAAAAAATGCAGGAAATGTTGGGTTGGCGCCTTTATATTTTAAAGTTTTGGTGGAGAGTTGTAATGGATTTAATATAGATTTTAAAACAAAGACAAAAAGAGAGCAGGGATTTTTTATACAACAAAATGATAAAATTTTACAAATCTTATGGTCTCAAATCATGTCAACAATAGCTTATCTAATAAGAAAAGAACATATATCAACATTGGATGATATAAAAAATAGATTAACACAAGCTCAAGCAGAAGTAGTATCAACACAATCTTTAGAGAATAAATTGGATATGACGCAAATAGTTATAGATTTGGCGTTAAAAATAAAGCAATTTTCAAAGGAAGAATTAATGTTGGAACAAATCCCTTTAGCAAAAGAAGGAGATTATGATTATGATCAACAAAGAATGAATGATGCTTATTGGGCTAGCGAGGCAGTAGATAATGATTACGGTGAACCAAGAAAGAATGATAATTTTCTTGAAGAAGGTGCTGAATTAAATGATGAAGTAGAAGGTGACAATATCCATAATATTCAGGATGAAGATGATGATGAAAAAGAGTTTGAAGATAGAGATGATGCTTTAGGAGAATTTGATGAAGCGGATGTTGATTATGGGTTTGGAAGAGAACGAAGAGTAAGTAAAAATAGAAAAAATATTTCTTATCATTTTAGTATAGATAGTATAAAATCAAATTATAATCAATTAATGCAAAAGAAACGACTGGTTACTGCATTATTGGGTAATTTGCAAAATATAAAGATAGAAGATGGAGCAAAATTATTATCTTTTTTTAAGGATATTACAGATGTGCAAAATATGTTTACGACAGATAATGCGATGAAGATGTTTATAGCATATGTGTCGAATATAAATATGAGTGATATTGTAAATGTGTTCAAGCAAATTATGCAATTACCTAGTGTGCAACAGTTTATTAATAATAATGGTTCGATAAAGTATATGATAAATTTAATAAGCAGTATAGATCCAAGAGTGATAAGTATGGCGATATCTCTTATTAAAGAATTAATGAATAATGTAAGTTTTTCGTATAGAACTAAGAAGAAGAAAATTATTCCTACTAAAAGAGTTAACGCTTTGTTACAAGATGCTTTATTACAAAGTACTAACTCTTTGTTACAAAGTACTAAATCTTTATTACAAGGTGCTTCATCGGTAAATTCATCAATACCTGATGCAACACCTTCTTCACCAGTTGAGATAGCATCGAGTTTAATGAGTAATATGCAAGTAACGGATATACAAAGTTTGTTAGATAATGTGTTAACATTGCCAGGAGTTGGTGATATTCTTGATAAAAATCCTGATGTAAAACAATTTGTTACACTTCTTACATCAGTAACACCGGATGATATAGCAAAATTAGTAAGTATAATTAAGGAGTTGTCGGATGTTAAACAATTATTGACAAGTAAGACGATTAATAATATAGTTAGTGCGATAAATCCAAAAGATGTAACAACTATTATAAATTTTTTGCAAAATATACCAATGGTGAGAAATTTTTTGGATTCTAATACGTTTCTGAAGAATATAGTGATGAGTTTGAATGAGCAAGATATAACAAATGGATTGCAGATAATTAAAGAAATATCAAATCCAAATTTTAGTTTCTGTTCATCATGTGGAGAAAATGAAAAGAGTATTGATTATCTACCAAAGTATAGTTTTAGGGATTTGGGATTGGGAGAAATCGAAGAAGCCTGTTTAATATTAACCCCGATGGGTATTCTTAGTGAGATAGAAAATATAATTAGTTCTGAAGAAGTGTATGTTGATGTTCAACCAGAGATATATCAGTCTGTGAAAAAATCATTGGAAATGAATGATGTTGATATTACTAATGAAAATATGGTTGTAAAACTAGCACAAGTAATAACAATGTTTATGGAATTGGATGATAATATGTATAAAATATTAAAGTCAAGGTTGTTATTTTTTAAGGTAAATTAAGTTAATTTATTAATTTTTAACAAATTATACACATTTTAAAATTAAAAAATTTTAAAATATTGATAGTTCACAGGCAAAAAATTATTATGCTTAATTGTAATGACTATGAAAGCCTTACTTCTTTTTCATATATTATCTTAAATATTACAACTAATCTCACAACACTTAATTGTTTGCATATCTGTTATTTATAACGTTGCTTCGCTTGCTCTATGGGCTATGTGTTAAGGGCTAAAATAAATTAATTAACCTTCTTTTAGCTATTATACCACCGATATTATTCGGATGATAATACCACTCGCAAAAAGCCTTTGTCTTAATTAATAATGTTAATTTATATCTATTAATTTTCCATATTTTAACTTTATTTCTAATTTTTTTTAATTTAATAAAATGTATTCTTTCACCATAAGAAAATTTGTTAATACTTAAACCATTCCAATTCCATGGATTATCAAAGTTATCTTTTATAATATCAAAAGTAATGTTTGGATTATAACTTAAATATTTCCAATTCCATGGCTTATCAAGGTTATCTTTCACGATATCAAAAGTAATATTTGGATTATCACTTAAACCATTCCAATTCCATGGCTTATCAGGATTATCTTTCACAATATCAAAAGTAATGTTTGGATTATGACTTAAACCATACCAATTCCATGTCTTATTAGAATAGGCTTTTACAATATCAAAAGTAATATTTGGATTATTACTTAAACCAGACCAGCCCCAATACCACGGTTTATGAGGGAAATCATTTACAATATTAAAAGTGATGTTTGGATTATTACTTAAACCATTCCAACTCCATGGCTTATTAGGATGATCTTTTACAACATCAAACGTAATATTTGGATTATTACTTAAACCACCCCAATTCCATGGCATGTCAGGGTATGCTTTTATAATATTAAAAGTAATGTTTGGATTATGACTTAAACCATACCAATCCCATGGTTTATCAAGGTTATCTTTCACAATATCAAAAGTAATGTTTGGGTTACGACTTAAATAATACCAATCCCATGGCTTATTATTATAATCATTTATAATATCAAAAGTAATGTTTGGATTATTACTTAAACCAGACCAATTCCATGGCTTGTCAGGATAAGCATCCACAATATCAAAAGTAATGTTTGGATTACAACTTAACCTATACCAATTCCATGGCTTATCAGGATTATTTTTCACTATATCAAAAGTAATATTTGGATTATAACTTAAATTATACCAATCCCATGGCTTATCAGGATAGGCTTTTACAATATCAAAAGTAATGTTTGGATTACTACTTAAATGATACCAACTCCATGGCTTATCAGAGTAAGCTTGAATTAATTTAATTAATGAATTAGACATAATGATGATATAATGTGATAAATTATCGTTTTTAATTTATTATTCAATTTTATTTTTTAATAAAAGAAATATAAAACATTATTTCTAAAAACTAATAACTAAAAAAAATTGATATTTAAAAAAGGATTTAATCCAATAAATTAAAATTTACTAAAATGTCTCTGAGTCAAATTATGGTTGAAAAATTAAATCTTTTAAACGATGGTTTAGGAGAAGCAATAAATAATAATGTTATTTTGTTTGTTGGTAATATTTATAAGATTCAAACAGAAAATAATAAATTTTTAACAGAACAAGAAATGTTGGATTTATGGGATAGTGAATCTCCTATAACCAATAATTCTTCAAACGAAGAAGAACCTGTTAAGAAAAGTAAGGATAAAAAGAAAGTAGATGATGCTAAAATAGCTAATGTTGATACAAGAGATCATTCACAAATAGAAACTTTGTTAAAACCTGAGTTAATAGCTTTGTGTAAAACAAAAAAGTTAAAAACTACTGGGACAAAACAAGAATTGATAGAAAGAATAACAGGTGTTAAGTCAACTGAAACAACTTCTAAAAAAAGTAAAGACAAAGAAACTAAAGTAAGTGAAGATGTACCAAGTAACGTTCCTGTTAAAGAAACCGGTAAGAAAAAAACTAAAGCAGAATCTAAGACTGAACTTAGTAAACAAGAGAAATCAATTATTGCTAAAATATCAGCAAAGATTGAAGATATTTCAATAAAGAGGAATGTCTTTGGTAATTATGAACACGGGGTAACAAAATTAGTGTTCAACAACAAAACTGAAAAAGTTATCGGTAAACAAAACCCTGATGGAACAGTTGATGAATTGACTGAAGATGATTTTCAATTATGCGACAAGTATAAATTCAAGTATGAGATTCCAGAAAACTTAGATAAGAATGTTGACATAACGAATGTTGCTGTAGAGGGCCTAGATGAAGAAGAAATTCTTGATCCAGAAGATCTTGAAGAGGAAGAAGAGGCTGAGGAAGAATACGAGGAAGAAATTCCAGATGACGATGATAATTAAAAATAAGTTTGTGTGACGTTGTATGATTTTTTATAAAGTAAAATATACTTTATAAAAAATTAAAAATATTTTTAATAAAGAGGAATTTGGTAGTTTTAATCACATGAGTTAAGAATTGTTTATCTTAGAAATATTACCTTAAATATTTCTTCTAATTGTTTTGTATAAATAACATCATAAGACCAACCATATTCTTCCTTGAAATCTATAAAATAACAATAAATATTTGTATACTTTAAAGGAGGATAATTTTCAAATCCATTAATAGAATGCAAAAATATATTATGTCTCAGACTTGATAAACTATCCATTATACTCAGCAATGTTTTATCATGCCTTGTCCATCTTGAAGCATAAATGAGATCTACCCTATCAGCTGAATAAAAATCATTAATCATTCTTTTAATTCGTCTATGATATTTTTCTTTAATCGTTGATATATCATCATGTAAAAACGTAGCTTCGTATTTTTTATTAACAAACACTTCCTTGCTGTTATTTAAATAAATTTTATTATTATCTATGTTAAAAAATTCATCTAAGGCTATATCAAAAGAACACTTATTATTATCATCTATTTTTAAATTTAATAAAAAAAATATAAAATCATGTAGACAATTATCTGATACCAATATCCAATCAAAAGGATAAGAATAACGTCTAATATTTAAATTTTTTAATGCTGTGGCTATATTACAATTATTACCTATAGGTAGTATCATTTATTCTATAAAATAAATTTACATGATTATAATTTATATTTTTGAAATATAAATATTAATAAATAAAAATAAGAACAAACATGTCAAATATTAATAAGAATTATGAACCTAATTATAATATAGATTATCTATACGGTAAACAAGTACTTTTTAGCTATCCTATTGTTCGTTTGAATGATATTATTTTTAAAGTAGGTAAAAATATTGTATTATTGGTAGATAAAGATCCAATAGCAGAAAGACGTTCTTACACAGCAAGTTATGGCAAAGTTGCTGGTACCTTATTAGATGCTACAAATTTTTATGTAGAAGATTATATCGCATTGATAGAATTTACAAAACCATTGTTATGTAATGTTATTGTAAAAAATTATTATGAATTTGACGACAATAAAGGTTATGGAAGTAGTGATGACGATTATGACAGCGATGATGAAAACAATGATAAATTTATTAGTAGGTTTATGTTTAAGTCAATAGAAAGTAATGATGTTATATTTTCAGTATCTCAATATAAGAATAAATTCAAAGGAGATTATTATGAAATAACATATGCAGAAAAATATGAAAATAATAAATTAAAAAATAAACAAGGTGGTAATAACGAAGATAATGAAGAGCAGTTTCTTGAAAATCTTTTATAAAAACATTATTATAAAACTTGATAATAATATTAAAACTAGTAGAATTGAAAAAGAAAAATTATATTTATTAGCAGAATTATTGTCATTACGTAACTGAATTGTAATTTGTGTATAATTAGTTCCTGGTGGTGCGATAACCATATTAAGAATGTGTGTTACAAATTCTGTTGGAGTTAAATCTTGAGTGTATGAACATGTATTCATAGCATCATGAAGAGTAGTTGTTGTAACATAACCTGATGAAAATGCATATAGTCCTGATGAAACACGTGTAGATGATGTTTGAAGAGTTGTACAACTACTCAATTGTGCATTAGGAATAGATGCACACCAAGGTACATCATTAACACAAGCAGCATAAACTTGTTCTGCATCTAAAGCAGAAATAACCATTCGTAAATTGTTTGTTGTATCTCCAGGAATACCATCCATAACATTATATTGTCCGCAATTAACTTGACATATTAAATCATTGATGAATGATTGACATGAACGAAGACCAGTAAGACTTGGTATAACTGTTGTAATTTTATCTTCTAAAATTCCACACCCATCATCTTCTAAAGCCCAAGTTAATGCACGTGTAGCAGTTCCAGGATCACAACATGCACCTGTTGTTCCAAATGCTTGGCATGCATTAGTTTGTGGAAAAATAATTGCTGGTATATCTAATACTTGTCCAGCATTACATTGTTTAGATGGAAAAATAATAGATGCTTTGATATTTGTTAACGTTGATAATAAAAAAATATATTTTAAAATTTTATTAAAGTATTTTACTGTCATTTTTTAATAAAATTTTATTAAAAATTAAAAAGAAATCAAATAAATAATTATAATTATTTTATGATTGTAATAGTTTTCGTAATAATTTTTTATCTTCTTCAGAATCAGGTATTTTATCTGGAAATTGTATAATTATTTCTAATATTAAATTACCTTCTTGAAATCCTTTACCTAATCCTTTACCTTGTATTCTTATATTTTCTCCAAGTTTTATTATCTTATTTGAAGTAATAACTATGTAATTACCATCAAAGTATAATATCTTTTTCTCAAATCCAAGTAATGCATCAGCTAACGATATTGTAATTTTAGAAATAATGTCATTAGTGTTATGTAATTGATATATTTGTTCATGATTATTATCAAAAATACTATCTTGATTTTGTGCATGTACGTTTACTACAAAATCTCCAGGAAGTAAGTTAGGATTTTCAATATTTTCTCCAGAAAATATTTTAACAAAGTGTGGTTGTGATTGTGGTTCTATAACAATTTCAAATAGTTTTTCTAATAATATAACACCATTTTTGCAATCTTTAATTGTACAACCAGGTGTAGCTATTTTTCCAGTAGCATTGCATTGAGTACATGGTCTATTTTGTCTAATCAACATAGGACCCATTTGTTGCATAATAGTTTCTTGTTTTGATCCGTTACATTTTGTACAAATGGTAGTGCAAATGCATTGTTTATTAAAAGTTATTTTAATTTTTTTAGTAGTGCCAGTATACATCTCTTTTAAAGAAACAGTTAAGGTATGGGTAAGATCATTATTTTTATGTGGTTGTTGAGCACCATTACCATTACCGTTAAACATCTTGAACATGTCAAATAAATTATTCATGTTATTCATGTTATGAATGTTAATATTATGAACATTGTTAGAGTTATTTTGTTGTTGTTGATTTTGTTTAAGACCTTCTTCGCCAGAAACATCATAAATTTGTCTTTTAGTATCGTCTGAGAGAACTTCATAAGCTTCAGCAATTTCTTTGAATTTTTTTTCCGCTTCGGGTTTTGCAGCGGGATCGAGAACTTTATCAGGGTGGTGTATTTTCGAGAGATTTCTATATTTTTTTGCTATAATTTCTTTTGAAGATTTTTTATCTTTGATACCAAGGATATCATAATAGCGTTGTGACATTTTCTAATTCTTATAATTTAGAAAATATAATAATCATTTTAAATAATATTATTTTAATATTTTTTATATTTAATAATACCTTTATGTATATCTTTGGAATGCTGAACAAGTCCTGTGTATTTAAATATTCTGTTGTTATTACATATAAGACACTGGACAGAATCCCATCTTTTAAAATTTTCATTATCATTGATAAATTCGTGATTTATGTTATCGTATTCATAATTTATATCAGGTCTATGTTTCTTCATAAAAATGATTATTCTCTGTTTATATTCACCATTTAATGGTTTAAAAAACATAAGTTTTTGTGCTATATTTGATATAATATTTTCATCAGTACTATATTCAGCATATTTAAATTCATCCAGTAAATCAAGGTATTTAAGAGTATCTAATCTTGACTGTAATTTTTGATAAATATAATTAACCATATTATTATCAGGTTCGTATTCTTGTTTTGGTATTAAATCAAAACGATTTATAATATTATTTATCGTTATTGTATCTATACTTTTTTCAGCTGTTCTACCTTCGTTTAACAATTCCTTATATTCTAACAAAAATATTCTGTGTATAAGATCTTCTTTTATATGTTTTAAATTATTTTCCGGATCGTATTTTGTGTATTTAGCTTCATCCAAAACTTTTTTTAATTTAGTGACATCAATACAGTTATTAATATCTGTGTAATGTTTTTGTATTTTATTTTTCTGATAATATTCTTTATTATGTTTTCGTTTCTGTTCAACAATGAGATTGTATTCATCTGTTAATGTGCTTATAAAAATATTAGTTGTAAAAATATTTTCGTTTGGTATATTACCGTTAAGAATATCTTTACGTGTTTGTAAATACAAAGGACATAATTTATAAATTGTTTTATTTCCAAATTCTGAATAGATTAATTTATCAAAAATATTTACTAAATTATTTCGTTTTAATGTTTCTAATCTTAAATTTTCTTTAATAGTTTCGAGAGACATATTAAGTTTTTGTTCAACATCTTGTATTAAATAAAAAGTAAGATTATAAAATTTTATATATTTACATTCGTTATAAAATTGTTTTTTTATACTTGGAATATCTTTAAGAAGATTCAAATCTATTTTATAAGTATTTGTCAACCAATAATCACTAATTGTTAAATCTTGAAGGCAGTTATAGCATACTCTAATACGAAATTCCCAATAAACTTTTCTAATACGGCATTTGCCACATTTTTGACAGCCTTTGTTAAAGATGGTGCCTATTATCTGGTAATTACTTAATTCATTTTTATAAGAAATCATTTTATATTCGTTCAAAGAAATCATATCTTCATCTATTAATAATAATGTAGCGTTATTCCATATGGATGTAGACAATGGATGAAATAGTATAGTGCGAATATAAATATTTATTTGAGAGAGGTAGTATAAATCTTCAGGTTCTAAAAATGTTGCAAGGTAACATATTAAATCTCTGCACATGCTTGTGATAGATAAAATAGTTGGTTTAATAAGTTTTAAATGTCTATTACAATAAGTGGTATTTTTTGATGTGTTATTGTTGCATTTACTGCCTTTATTTTTACCTGTTTTTAAAATAACTTGACAAGAAGAGTTATTGTTATTTGTTTCTATTGTTTGATCCATTATAATAAATTATTATAAGTATTATTAAATTTTTAAATTAGATTTATCAAATATTTAAAATTAATTTTATTCAATTTTAAATTTCATTTTATATGTTTTATTTATTTTATGTAACAATTGAAGAAAACTGGCTCCACTTTAAGGTTGTGTTACCAGATTGTTGGAATAATATTCTCCATGGTAAAATCTGTGCACGATATGTCACATAAGGACTTATTAAAGTTGTTGCTCCACTTGCTGGTTTAACTCCATAAGCCATTATATAAGAATTTGGAATGTCTGAAAATACTGGAGATAATGCATTATCGTAAGAATTTGTTGTTGCAATACCGTATAAAGCGTTAACATTAAAGGATGTTGTACCATCTTGAAGAAGACCATATGTGTAAAAATTAGCACCTTTCTGAAACGCATCCCAAACTTGTGCTTCTGATGCAAGAATTGGTGTGTTGGTAATATTATTAAGAAATGTTTGTGCAATTGAAGCATCAGTTATTGTAAGAGGAAATCCTCTAGAATTAAGTGTAATAATAACAATAAAAACTTCAGGATAGCCTAATAAAACTGGTGCGATAGTTGTTGATACAGAAACTGGTGCAACAGTTGTGGATAATGAAGGAGATGTGGCTATTGATGTTGTAGTGGGTGCAAAAGTGGCAGGAAGAGTTAAATTTATGGGGTTTGAATTAGGATAGCAATAGCTCCAAACATTGCCAATGTAACCGGTAGAATTAGTTGTTAAAGCGATATAAGACCAATAATAAATTTCTATGGATTGATAGAGGTAAATATTGTTATTTTGAATAATACCGCCACTGATAGGTTTAGGGCCATATAAAACAAGTCCATAAGATTGGGGAGCAGAGTAATAAAGAATACCATAACCAGGTTCATAAGCTGCAAGAACTGGTGAACCATTTTGTAATAAAAATGGTTGTAGTGTTGGATTAACTAGCCACCAGCTTGTACCTGCTGTTACTGCACTATTTAAATCATTAACTGTTGCAATTCTTGTGTAAGAGAGTGATGAAGGGATTAAGGCTACTAATTGCTGATATGTTAAAGAAGCGGTAAGGTTGAAAGAAATGATGTAGGTTTCTTGACAAGGAGGGAGGGTACTCATTTGGGGTATAGCAGTGGTTGAATAAACTGGTGTTACAGTAGTGCTAGTTTGGGGTATAGCAGTGGTTGAATAAACTGGTGTTACAGTAGTGCTAGTTTGGGGTATAGCAGTGGTTGAATAAATCGGTGTTACAGTAGTGCTAGTTTGGGGTATAGCAGTGGTTGAATAAACTGGTGTTACAGTAGTGCTAGTTTGGGGTATTGCAGTGGTTGAATAAACTGGTGTTACAGTAGTACTAGTTTGGGGTATTGCAGTGGTCGGATAAACTGGTGTTACAGTAGTACTAGTTTGGGGTATTGCAGTGGTTGAATAAACTGGTGTTACAGTAGTACTAGTTTGGGGTATTGCAGTG